>Ga0310812_10000142_pt1 | contig 32418 bp, 25 predicted proteins | sample NN3metagenome_FD_205747 | JGI IMG/M metagenome (GOLD analysis project Ga0310812, IMG submission 205747) | Soil microbial communities from experimental microcosm in Duke University, North Carolina, United States - NN3 | ecosystem: Engineered > Artificial ecosystem > Soil microcosm > Unclassified...
GCGCGGCCCCCGCCGTCCCATCGCTGCAGGCCGTCTCCGCCGCGAAGAGGTCCAGGCCGCGCTCCAGATGCGCGCGGGCCGCCTCGAACTCGCCCGCATAGAACAACGCGACGCCGAGCGCGTTCTCACCGGCGAGGTGGAAGGCGACGTCGTCCGTCTCCCGCGCCGCCATCATGAGGCGGGCCGCCACGGCATGCGCGGTCGCGAGGTCGCCGCGGAGCAGATAGTAGCGTCCCACGCCGCGCAGCACCGGCAGCACGTCGGGCGCGCTGCCGACTTTCCCGCAGAGCTCCCATGCCCGCGCATACGTCCTCGCCACGTCCGGCGCGGCATAGCCCTTTGTCGCCGTGAGGGCGGCGCCGCGGGTGATCTGAAGGCGCAGCTCCTGCTCCACGCTGTCCCGCGACGGCGCGTGACCCGCGAGGGCCTCGAGGCCCCGCGCGGCATGCTCGGCCGCCTCGCGATAGCCGTGGTGACGCAGCGCCTGCTCGCCGGCCAGCCCGCGATAGCGGGCGGCCCGCGTGATGTCGCGGCCGCGCTCGAAGTGCACCGCCAGCTCGGCGGCGATCTCGCCCGCCCGATCGCCATAGCCCCCTTCGAGACGCTCGCCCGCCCGCAGGTGCAGACCCCCGCGCGCGCCGACCGAGACGCGCGCGTACAGCACCTGCTGGTAGAGCGCATGGATGAACGCGTACCGGCCCGCCACGGTGCCGTCCGGCCACTCCGCCTCGCCGGTCAACCGAAGGAACTGTCCCCGACGCGCCAGCGCCCCACAGCGGAGCTCCGCATGGCTGGCGTCGATGCCGGCGGCGGCGGTGAGCGCGGCCGAGAACTCCACACCGGCCACGCTGGCCGCGACCAGCACCTCCTGCTCGTCCGCGGTGAGACGGTCCACCTGCGTCTCGACGAGCTGCCAGAGGGTCTCCGGCGCGCGCGCCGCCACGTCCTCCACCGGGCCGGTCAGGCGCCAGCGCCCTTCGAGCTCACGCAGGCGCCCCTGATGGATCAGGTCGTCGACGGTGTTGACCAGGAAGAGGGGGTTGCCCTCGGTGCTCCGATGCAGCACGCCGGCGAGCTCCGGCGGCAGCGCGTGGCCGGGGAAGCGCCGGGCGAGGTAATGATCCACCTCCGCGGCCGTCCAGAACTCGAGCACCACCTCGTCGCAGTAGCCGTGGAGCTGTAGCTCGTGCTTGACCCATCGCATGGGGTGGTCGCCCGTCGTGGCCACGTCTCCGGATCGGTACGTACCGAGAATCAGGAGACGAGACGGGTCCCGGCGGCGCGCCAGCGTGCCGAGCAGCTCGATCGTGGAGGAGTCGCTCCAGTGCAGGTCCTCGAGAAGCAGGGCGAGAGGCGCCTCCTGCGCGAGCGCGTCCAGCGCGTCCGCGAGCTCCCGCAGCATCCAGCCCTGCGTGGCCGGCGCGCGCCCCAGCCGCCCCAGCGCCTCGAACACGGGCAGGTACGGCTCGCCGGCGCCGTACTGCGCCACGCACTGTCCCCGGCCGACGCGCAGTCCGGGCGTGTCGGCCACACTCTCGAGAAAAGCCTCGACCAGCGCCGTCTTGCCGATCCCCGCCTCGCCGGTCACGAACACGAGCTGACGCTGGCCCTCGCGCGCTCGCGCCAGCGCCCGGCGAAGGCGGGCCAGCTCCCCCTCACGTCCCACGAGCGTCGTGGGCCGCGCGACGAGACTCCGCGCGGTATTCGCGGGCGGGGCAGCCGCCGGCGCGATGGGGGGGCCGACGGGCCCGATGAAGCGGAATCCGCGGCGGTGCACCGTCTGGACGTAGCGCGGAGAGTCCGAGGAATCGTCCAGCGCCCGGCGCAGATCGCGGATGCTGCTGGCGACCGCGGCGTCGCTCACGATGGTGCCGCGCCAGACCACGCCGAGCAGCTCGTCCTTCGTGATCAGACGCCCGCGGTGCTCCACGAGGTAGCGGAGCACCGCGAACACTCGCGGGGTCAGCGTCAGCCGACGCGGCCCGCACCACGCCCACTCGTTCTCCTCCTCGATGCGCACCGCGGGCGCCGCGTCCGGACGCACCGCTGCGCCCGTGGGGTTGCCGCTCATGAGCGGTTCGACTTCGTGAGGATGGCTGGCATCGGGCCTCGCGAGCCACCGCAACCTGGATGCCAGCGATCAAGTCCCCGAAAAGATTGCGACATGGGATGCGGCGACGGCCTCACACGCCGGGAGCCGTGTCCGGTCGCCCGGCAGAATGCCCGGAGCACCCGCGGACTGTGATCGCGCGACGGCCCGGGCCTGAAGTGCGCCGTCCCACGTCCGGACGAGCCGGAGGGGCCCCGGCGTCTTGCCACCGCGCCGGTCCGGGAGTACATTTCAATTAAACGAATGATTAATTCGATTCGTGGCCTCCGACGCCCTCGGCGGCGCCCCCGTGACGCGCGAGCGACACGCGATGCCCTGCTGGCAGCGGGCGCTGCCCTCTTCGCGGAGCGCGGCTACGAGGGCACCCGCGTCTCCGCGGTCGCCGCGCGCGCCCATGTGAACCCGGCCTTGATCAGCTACTATTTCGGCGGAAAGCGACGGCTCTATCGAGCGATCGTGACAAGCATCTTCACGGACATCGTGAACGAGGCGGAGGCCCTCGCGGTCTCCGAACGGCCGGCCCCCGAGGCCTTGCGCGCGCTCATCGCCCTCGTCGCCGAGGCGGCGACGCGCCGGAACCCGCACTTCCCGGCCATGATGCTGCGCGAGGTACTGGCGGATGCCAAGCATCTCGGCGCCGACACCCTCGCCTATCCGCTGCGCGTGGCCGAGGCGGTGCGCCGGATCGTGGAGCGCGGCGTGCGCGAGGGCAGCTTCCGCCATGTGGACCCGCTCGCCACGCATCTCAGCGTGGTGGGCAGCCTACTCTTCTTCTTCGCCACCGAGCGCTTCCGGGCGCGTTTGCTCGCCGAGCGGCACATCGGGCGCCGCGCGCCCGGCGCCGCCGAGTACGTCTCCCACATTCAGGAGCTCTTCATCCACGGGCTCGCCGCCCCCACGTGGAACGGAGCTCCTGCCCGAGGTCCTCATGGCGACCGTGCCCGCTAAGCCGGCTCGCGAGGCGTTGTCCCAGGCGGCGCCGGCGCGCCGGCCGCGCCGACGGCTGGTCCTCGCCACGGCCATCGTTCTGCTGCTGATTGGAGCGGGCATCGCGGCCTGGCGCCTCCTGCTCGCGGCTCCCGCTCTGCCCCCCGGCGTGGTGGCGGTGAGCGGTCGGGTCGAGGGCGACGACTCGGCCATCGCGTCCAAGACCTCCGGACGGATCCGCGAGATCACCGTCCGTGAGGGCGACGTGGTGAAGGCGGGCGACGTCATCGCGGTCCTCGACGACGAGCAGATCCGCGCCCGCGAGCAGCAGGCGGAAGCCGCGGCGCAGCAGGCCCAGGCCCGGCTCCGGGTCAGCGAGCAGCAGATGGAGGTGCTCGGCGAGCAGCTCCGTCAGAGCCAGCTGGCCGTGGATCAGGCGCGGATCGACGCCCAGGGCAAGGTGAGCGAGGCGGAGGGCCGCCTCGCCACCGCCGAGGCGCAGCTCGCGCAGGCCGACGCCTCCTACGCGCAAGCGCGGTGGGACCGCGATGCGTCACGTCAGCTGTTCGAACGCGGTCTCATCGCGGAGCAGGAGGTGCGTCGGGCCGAGAGCAATGAGCAAGCGCAGTCCGCCATCGTGTCGGCCGGCCGCCGTCAGGTGGAGGCCGCGCGCGGCTCCCTGACCGCCGCGCAGGCCAACCTCGTCAATCCCGCGATGCGGACCTCGCAGGCGGCCGCCGTCAAGGTTCAGCTCACCCAGGCGCGGTCCGACATCATCGCCGCGCGGGCCGAGGCCGAGCGGACGCGCGCCCAGGTCGACGAGGCACGGGCCAATCGGAAGGATCTGGCGGTGCTGGCGCCATTCTCGGGCACCGTGGCCACGCGCACCGCCGAGCCGGGCGAGGTGGTGACGGCGGGAACGCCCGTCATCACCTTGATCGACCTCGGTCGTGTGTATCTTCGCGGCTTCATTCCCGAGGGGCAGATCGGCCGCGTGCGCGTAGGACAGCGGGCGCGCGTCTACCTCGACTCGGCGCCCACCAAGGCTATCGACGCGACGGTGATGCGCATCGACCCGCAAGCCACGTTCACCCCCGAGAACACGTATTTCCGCGAGGAGCGGGTGAAGCAGGTGGTCGGGGTGAAAGTGCTGCTGCGGGGCGCGGAGGGCTTCGCGAAGCCGGGCATGCCGGCGGACGGCGAGATCCTCGTCGAGGGCACGGAATGGCCCGTGCACCGGGGCCGGCGATGACGGCACTGCGGGCACGGGACCTCCGGAAGCGCTACGGCACCCTCGAGGCGGTGCGCGGCATCAACCTGGAGGTCGCGGAGGGAGAGATCTTCGGCCTGATCGGACCCGACGGCGCCGGCAAGACCACCACGTTTCAGATCCTCGCCGGGGTCATGGAGGCGACCAGCGGCGTGGCGGAGGTGTTCGGTCGACCCGCGCGCACCGCGCGCGCCGAGACGGGATACCTCACGCAGTCCTTTAGCCTCTATCCTGACCTCACGGTCACGGAGAATCTCCGCTACGCGGGCGATCTGCGGCACGTGCCGCCCGCCGACATCGCGGCGCGTGGCCGGCACTACCTCGAGATGTTCGACCTCTACCGCTTCGCCGATCGCCTCGCTGGCCGCCTCAGCGGCGGGATGAAGCAGAAGCTGTCCCTGGCGTGCGCCCTCGTGGCCGAGCCGCGCATTCTCCTGCTCGACGAGCCGACCACCGGCGTGGATCCCATCTCGCGCCGTGAGTTCTGGGACGCGCTCTCGCATCTCGCCGCCGGCGGCCTCACCATCCTCGTGGCGACGCCGTACCTCGACGAAGCGGAACGCTGCGGCCGAGTCGCGCTCATGCACGGGGGCGAGCTGCGCCCAGCCGATACCCCGGAGCGGCTCCGCGGGAGCCTCGGGGCCATGCGGATCGAAATCCACACGGACGCGCTCGGCCCGGCCGAGGACGTCCTTCGCGATCTCGTCTCGAAGAATGGCGACCTGCTCGACGTCCAGCGATTCGGCGATCGTCTCGATGTCATCGCCCGGCATCCCGACGAGGCGGCGCGTCACGTCGAGCGTGGGCTGCAGGCCGCGGGGCTGGCGGCCCCCGATATCCGCGTAGACGAGCCGAGCCTCGAGAACGTGTTCGTGGCCAGCCTGCGGGCACTGGGTAGCGAGCCCACCCTTCTCCCGTTTCCCGGACGCCACGGTCATGGCGCGCTGCGGGGCGAGACGGCGATCGGCGCGCATCGCCTCACCAAGAGCTTCGGCGCGTTCGCAGCGGTGCGCGATGTCTCCCTGCAAATCCGCTACGGCGAGATCTATGGGCTCCTGGGCGCGAACGGCGCCGGCAAGACCACCACCATCAAGATGCTGTGCGGCCTCCTCGCCCCCACGTCCGGCGTGATCGAGCTCGCGGGAGCCCGCGGCCCTTTCGGCGCTCAGGGGCTGCGCCAGCGCATCGGCTACATGTCCCAGAAGTTCTCGCTCTACGACGAACTGACGGTCCAGGAAAACCTGGACTTTTTTGCCGGCGTCTACGGCGTGCCCGACCGCGAGCGGGCCGAGAAGACCCGCTGGGTGCTTGCCTTCTCGGGCCTCGAGGGGAAGCAGGATCAGCTCACCGGGGGGCTTCCGGGTGGGTGGAAGCAGCGCGTCGCGTTCGGCGCCGCGATCATGCACGAGCCCAGCGTGCTCTTCCTCGACGAGCCGACGTCCGGCGTGGATCCCCTCGCCCGCCGGGCATTCTGGCGCATGATCAATCGCCTCGCCGACAGCGGCACCGCGATCCTCGTCACCACGCACTACCTCGAGGAATCGGAGCAGTGCAACCGCCTCGGCTTCATGGCGCTGGGCGGGCTGGTGGCGGAGGGAAGCCCCAACGCCATCAGGAGCCGCCAGCCGGGTCATCTCCTCGAGCTGATCGTGGACCAGCCGCAGCGCGCCGCCGACATCCTCAAGTCCGAGAAGGATCGCTGGCGAGTCTCCCTCTTCGGGTCGCGCCTCCACGTCATCACGGACGAGGATCTCGACGCGGGCCGCCGCGCCACCATCCAGACCCTGGAAGCCGGCGGCGTACGCGTGCTCGATGCGCGCGAGGCCCGGTTCTCGCTGGAAGACGTCTTCATCAGCGTGGTCGAGCAGGCACGAGGGCGCAGTCAGGCGCTTGCCGGCGCCTGAGGGACGATGGTCGATGCGGCGGGTCCTGTCCCAGGCGCGCAAGGAGCTGACGCAGATCGTCCGCGACTGGCGTACGCTCGCGCTCGCCCTCGCGCTTCCGGTGCTCCTCCTGGTCCTTCTGAGCGCCGGGCTCTCACTTCGGGTCGCCGACCTCCCCATCATCGTCCAGGACCTCAGCGATTCGCCGGCTTCGCACGAGTTCGTCGATGCGTTCCGCGCCTCGCTCAGCCTGCGTGTGGTGCGCTGGCCGGTGGATCGGCGCGCGGAGGATGCGCTGGTGTCGGGCGCCGCCCGCGCCGTCCTGATCATCCCCCAGCACTTCGGGCGCGACCTCAACCGCGGGCTGGACACGACCGTGCAGCTCCTGACCGATGCCTCCGACGCCAATACGGCCCGGCTCACCGCCGGATACGCGGCGCAGATCGTCCGCGCCTACAACGTAAGGGCGGCCGGCCCGGAGGCGACCGGTGCGGTCCGCGCCGCCGTGCGCTTCTGGTACAACCCCGGACTCTCTTCCAAGAAGTTCTACGGGCCGGGCATCTTCGTGCTGGGCATCTCGATGTTCCCGCCCCTCCTTGCCGCGCTGGCCATGGCGCGCGAAAGCGAGCAGAAGACCATACTGCAGGTCTACGTCTCCAGCATCTCGGCCCACGAGTTCCTGCTGGGGAAAATCCTCGCGTTCACCGTGGTGGCCCTCGCCGAGTGCGCGTCCATGCTGATCCTTCTCTTCACGTACTTTGGGCTCGGCCTCGCCGGTGACCCGACGCCCTTCATCGTCGGCACGCTCCTCTACGCGCTCTGTGTCGCCACCTTCGGGACGATGGTCGGCGCAACGGTGTCCAGCCAGGTCGCCGCGATGCAGGTGGTGTCGTTGGGCGGCTTCCTCCTGGTCTTTCTTCTCTCCGGCCTCATCTTTCCCATCGAGAACATTCCCGCCGGCCTGCGCTGGATCTCGCACCTGATCTGGGGCCGCTACTACATCGAGATCGTCCGCGACGGGCTGTTGCAGGGAGGCGGCTGGCCGGCCGTCTGGTGGAAGATCGTGATCATTGCCGTCATCGCCGCAGTGTTCTACGTCATCGCGTGGCGGAGCATGCGCCGCATGCAGCTCGCGATCTGAGAGGAGTGATCGTGCTGAACCGGATCGGCGCCCTCGTCCGCAAGGAGTTCGCCCAGATCCGCCGTGACCGGCGCCTCGTCATCGCGCTGATCGTTCCCCCGGTGCTGCAGCTCACCCTCTTCGGCTTCGCCCTCAGCGCCAGCGTGTCCGATCTTCGGGTGGGGATCGTCGACGAGAGCCGCAGCCCGGAGAGCCGCGAGCTCGTGGCGACCCTCACGGAGAGCCGGAGCTTCCATCTGGGGGGCTACTTCACGAGCGGCGAGCGCCTGGGCGCGGCGATCAGTCAGGGGAAGGTCGACGTCGGCGTGGTGATCCCGTATCAGTACGCCCGCGACCTCCACCGGGGAGGCTCCCCGACGGTGCAGGTGCTGCTGAACGCCATGAACGCCAACACCGCGACCATCGGCCACGGCTACGTCCAGGGCGTGATTGAGAGCTACAACCGCTCCCTGTCCCGAGCGCCGGCTCCCGCGACCGGCGATGCCGCGCCCGCTCCGCACCGCGCCGCCCAGGTCCACCTGATGCCCGCCTTCCTCTATAACCCCGGCCTGGTCGACGCGTGGTTCATCGCCACCGGCGTGTTCGGCCTGCTCCTCATCCTGAACAGCTCCCTCATCGCCTCTGCCGCCATGGTGAAGGAGCGGGAGGCCGGCACGATCGAGCAACTGCTCATGTCGCCGGCGAGCACCGCCGAGATCATCGTCGCGAAGATCGTCCCGCTCTTCGTCCTGCTGTCCATGATGATGGTGCTCGCCCTCGGCGTGCTCAGGCTGGTGTTCCGGGTTCCCTTCAACGGAAGCCTGCTCCTGGTGAGCTTCGGCGGAGTCCTGTGCATTCTCTCGGGGATCAGCCTCGGCATGGTCATCGCGACGTTCAGCCGGTCGGCCCAGCAGGCGCAGCTCACCGCCTTCTTCGTGAACCCTCCCATGTCGTCGCTGTCCGGCGCGTTGAGCCCGGTCGAGGCGATGCCCGACTGGCTCCAGCCGCTGACGGTGCTCAACCCCATTCATCACTTCGCGACCATCGTCCGCGGCTCCATGCTCAAGGGCGCCGGCCTCGCCACATTGTGGCCCAACATGCTCGTCCTGATCGCCTTCACGCTGGTCCTCGTCTCGCTGAGCGTCTGGTGGTTTCGCAAGCAGCTGGCCTAGCGCCCGCTCGTATATAATCCGAAGGCGCCCGCGGTCAGGGCGCTGAGGAGCTCCACCATGACGACTCCGGCGCACGCTCCCGTCGTGGATTCCGACGGTCACGTCCTCGAGCCCGCCGACACGTGGCTGACCTACCTCGACCCCGCCTACCGCGATCGCGCCATCCGCATCGCGACCGACGCGCAGGGCTACGAGGTGCTGCTCATCGACGGCCAGCCGCTCAAGACCCTGCGCGGTCAGATGGGCGCACTGGGCGGCATCGAGATGGACATGGACAAGCTCTTGACCCGTGGCGGGATGACGTACGCGGAGGGCAGTCCGCCGGGCGGCTACGATCCCGTCGAGCGGCTGCGCGTGATGGACGCCGAGGGCATCGACCAGGTGCTTCTCTATCCCACCATCGGCATCTGCTGGGAGGGCCACGTCACCGACGGCGCGCTCGCCACCGCCTACACGCGCGCCTACAACCGTTGGCTGGTGGACTTCTGCCGCACCGATCCCAAGCGCCTCTACCCCGTGGCGCACATCTCGCTGCTCGATCCGGAGGGCGCGGTGGAGGAGACCCGCCGCGCGCGGCGCGACGGCTGCGTGGGGATCTTCCTCTCCCCCGACCTCGCCGCGCGCGGCGGCCGGCACTTCGACGATCCCGTCTTCGCGCGCTTCTGGGAGACCGCCCAGGAGCTCGAGATGCCGATCGCCTTCCACGTGATCGTGCGCGACCGGCAGTGGTTCCGGCAGTGGCAGCGGAAAGACCCTTCGGACGCGCTCTTCAGCATCGCCTTCCTCGCCATCGACGTCATGGCCGCCTTCACCCAGATGCTGGCCTCGGGCATGTTCGAGCGCTACCCGCGTCTCAAGTGCGCGGTGCTGGAGGCCGGCTCGAACTGGATCGCCGCGTGGCTCGACCGGCTCGACCACAAGTATCGCGTGATGAAGCGCCACACCCCGATCCGGATGGAGCCGAGCGACTACTTCCGCCGCCAGTGCCTGATCTCCGCCGACCCCGACGAGTCGGTCACCGCGCAGATGGTGGAGCACATCGGGGCCGACTATTTCATCTGGGCCTCGGACTATCCGCACATCGATGCGTCATTCGGTGTCGTCCGCGAGCTCAAGGAGCGGCTGGCCCCGCTCCCGGACGACGCGCGCCGCAAAGTGCTCGGTCTCAACGCCCGGCGCTTCTATCAGCTCGCCGGCTAACCGAGAGGAGCCATGCCATGAGCACCGTCGCCCGACCAGCGCCCGCCATCCGCCCCTTCCGCGTGAACGTTTCCGACGCGGAGCTCACCGACTTGCGCCGGCGCCTCGCCGCCGCGCGCTTGCCTGAGAAAGAGACGGTCGGAGACCTTCTCGCAGGGGGTGCCGCTGGCCACCGTGCAGAAGCTGGCGCGCTACTGGGCGACGGAATACGACTGGCGCAAGGTCGAAGCGCGCCTGAACGCCGTGCCGAACTTCCTCACCGAGGTCGACGGGCTCGACATCCATTTCATCCACGCGCGCTCGAAGCATGAGGACGCATTGCCCGTCATCATCACCCATGGCTGGCCGGGCTCGATCGTCGAGCAGCTCAAGCTGATCGAGCCGCTGACCAATCCGACCGCGCATGGGGGCACGGCGGCCGACGCCTTCCACGTGGTGATTCCGTCGATGCCGGGCTACGGGTACTCGGGCAAGCCCACCACGACGGGCTGGGGACCAGCGCGCATCGCGAACGCGTGGAACGTCCTCATGAAGCGTCTGGGCTACCCGCGCTACGTGGCGCAGGGAGGCGACTGGGGCGCGATCGTCGTCGATCAGATGGGGGTCCAGGCTCCGCCGGAGCTGCTGGGCATTCACACCAATATGCCCTGCGTCGTCCCGCCGGAGATCGACGCCGCGGCGTTCGCCGGCCAGCCCGCGCCCGCGGGTCTGTCCGGGGACGAACAGCACGCCTAGGAGATGCTGTCGAGCTTCTACAAGGACGTGCACTACGCCTTGTTGATGGGCACGCGTCCGCAGACGCTGACCGGACTGACCGATTCGCCGGTTGGCCTCGCCACGTTCCTGATCGACCATGACCGGCGCAGCCTCGAGCTGATCGCGCGTTCCTTCGACGGCGGGCCCGACGGGCTCACGCGTGACGACGTGCTGGACAACGCCACGCTCTTCTGGCTGACGAACACCGGGGTGTCCGCGGCGCGGCTCTACTGGGAGTACAAGCAGGGCTTCTTCACGGCGAAGGGCGTCAAGGTGCCGGTGGCCCCGAGCGCGTTCCCGGATGATCTCTTCCAGGCGCCAAAGAGCTGGGCGGAGAAGGCCTATCCGAAGCTCATTCACTACAACAAGCTTCCCAAGGGCGGACATTTCGCCGCGTGGGAGCAGCCGGAGGCCTTGACCGAGGAGCTGCGGGTGGGTCTCAGGTCGCTGCGGGCGTGAGCCTTCGGGCGTCACCGCTGCCGCGAGGAGCGCCCTAGCGGTCCCTCCGGTAGCGGTGAATCAGGGCGTTGGTCGAGCTATCGTGGGCGAGCCGAGGCTCGGCCGCGCTCTCCAGCTCGGGCACGATGCGCTGGGCGAGGACCTTGCCCAGCTCGACGCCCCACTGGTCGAACGAGTTCACGCCCCAGATCGTGCCCTGCGTGAACACGCTGTGCTCGTAGAGGGCGACGAGCGTGCCGAGCGCCTCGGGGGTCAGCTCGCGTCCCAGGATCACGTTCGACGGCCGGTTCCCCTCGAATACCCGATGGGGGACGAGGGCGGGCGGCGCGCCCTCGGCCCGCACCTCGTCCGCGGTCTTGCCGAAGGCCAGCGCCTCGGCCTGGGCGAACACGTTGGCCACGAGCTGATCGTGATGCGGGCCGAGCGGGTTCTGGGACCGCGCGAACGCGATGAACTCGCAGGGAATCAACCGCGTCCCCTGGTGGATGAGCTGGTAGAACGAGTGCTGCCCGTTGGTGCCCGGCTCGCCCCAGTACACCGGACCGGTGGGGTAGGTCACCACGTTGCCGTCGAGGGTGACCCGTTTGCCGTTGCTCTCCATCGTGAGCTGCTGGAGGTACGCGGGAAAGCGCTTGAGATATTGCTCGTAGGGCAGCACCGCGACCGTCTCCGCGCCGAAGAAATCCGTGTACCAGACGGTGAGCAGACCGAGGAGCACGGGAAGGTTCCGCGCAAGCGGCGCGGTCCGGAAGTGCTCGTCCATCCGATGGAACCCCGCGAGCATGGCGCGGAAGTGCTCGGCCCCGATGGCGATCATGGTGGAGAGCCCGATGGCTGAGTCCATCGAGTACCGCCCGCCCACCCAGTCCCAGAACTCGAACATGTTCGTGGGGTCGATGCCGAACTCGACGACCTTCGCGGTGTTGGTGGACAGGGCGACGAAGTGCTTGGCAACCGCCCGGGCGTCCCCCAGGCCCTGGAGCAGCCAGGCGCGCGCGCTCGTCGCATTGGTCATGGTCTCGAGCGTGGTGAACGTCTTGGAGGCCACGATGAAGAGGGTCTCCGACGGGTCGAGGTCGCGGGTGGCCTCCACGAGGTCGGTGGCGTCCACGTTCGAGACGAAGCGGAACTTCATGGCGCGCGTGCTCCAGTGGCGGAGCGCCTCGTACGCCATGACCGGGCCGAGGTCGGAGCCTCCGATCCCGATGTTGACGACGTTCCGGATGGGCTTGCCGGTATAGCCTCGCCACGTGCCCGTCCGGATGGCCTCGGCGAAACCGGCCATCTTGTTGAGCACCGCGTGCACCCGCGGCACCACGTTCGCCCCGTCCACCACGATCGAGGCGTCCCGCAGCGCGCGCAGGGCCACGTGCAGCACCGCGCGGCGCTCGGTGACGTTGATCGTGTCGCCCCGGAACATCGCCTCGATGCGCGCAGGCAGCCCGGATTCCTCGGCGAGCCGGACGAGCAGCGCAAGCGTCTCGTCGGTGATCCGGTTCTTCGAGTAGTCGAGATAGAGGCCGGCCGCCTCCGCGGTGAGGCGCTCGCCGCGCGTGGGGTCCGCGGCGAACAGAGCGCGCAGATGCTGAGGCCGGATGCGCTCGTAGTGCGCGGTCAGGTCCTTCCAGGCGGGGCGCGCAGTCAGGGGCGTGTCCGTGCTCATGGCCATCATCCTCTCACGCGCCCGCGAGGTCCGCGTTCCAGACCTTCACCGCGGGGGACTCGTGGTAGTAGCCGAGGACGCTCAACCGGCCGGTGTCCAGCACGAAGTGCTCGCCGTCGGATGGGGGCAGATCGATCCACCGCGCTGCCAGCACCCGGAGGATGTGCCCGTGCGCGAACACCGCCACATGGCCGGGCGCGGCGGCGCGGATCCGCGCGATGACGCGATCGGCCCGCGCGCCGACCTCTGCCGCCCCCTCGCCGCCGGGGCAGCCGTCCCGGAAGAGCATCCATCCCGGCCGTTGCGCGCGGATCTGCGCCCGGGTGAGCCCTTCGTACGCGCCGTACTCCCACTCGCGCAGGTCCGGTTCGACGGCGGCCCGATCTCCCAGCCCCGCGATCTCCGCCGTCTCGCGCGCGCGCTGCCGCGGGCTCGCGAGCACCAGCGCGAACGGCTCCCTGGTGAACAGGGGGCGCAGGCGCCGCGCCACGGCCCGTCCGTTCTCGGTCAGCGGAATGTCCGTCGAGCTCGTATGCTGCCCGGTCAGGCTCCACGCCGTCTCGCCGTGGCGGATCGCGTAGACCTCCTGCCCGTCCCCCGGCATGCCTCAGAAGTCCGCGGCGGTATCGCGCCGGGACCGCTTCCCGTTTTTGCCGTTGCCCGCCCAGCGCCACTCCTGGATCTCGGGCATGTCCTCGCCGTACCGGGCGATGTACTGCTTGTGCTCGATGAGCTTGTCGCGGATGGCCTGCTTGGCGTAGGCGGCGCGCGCCCCCAGCTCGGGGACGCGGTCGATCACGTCCCCGAAGAGGTGGAAGCGATCCATGTCGTTGAGCACGACCATGTCGAAGGGGGTGGTGGTGGTCCCCTCCTCCTTGTAGCCCCGGACGTGCACGTTCGCGTGGTTGGTCCGCCGGTAGATCAGACGATGAATGAGCCACGGGTAGCCGTGGAAGGCGAAGATGATCGGCTTGTCCTTGGTGAAGAGCACGTCGAACTCCCGGTCCGTGAGACCGTGCGGATGCTCTTCGTGCGGCTGGAGCTTCATCAGGTTGACGATGTTGATGACGCGGACCTTCAGGGCGGGCACATGCTGGCGAAGGAGCTGGACGGCGGCGAGAGTCTCGAGGGTCGGCACGTCGCCGCAACAGGCCATGACCACGTCCGGCTCCCCGCCCTGGTCGTTGCTGGCCCAATCCCAGATGCCGAGGCCGGCGGTGCAGTGCTTGATCGCCTGATCCATCGTCAGCCATTGCGGACTCGGCTGCTTGCCCGCGACGATCACGTTGACGTAGCTGCGGCTGCGCAGGCAGTGATCGGTGACGCTGAGCAGGCAGTTGGCGTCGGGCGGGAGGTAGACGCGGATGACCTCCGCCTTCTTGTTCACCACGTGGTCGATGAAGCCCGGGTCCTGATGGCTGAAGCCGTTGTGGTCCTGGCGCCAGACGTGACTCGAGAGGAGGTAATTCAGCGACGCGATGGGCCGGCGCCAGGGAATGTGGTTGGCGACCTTGAGCCACTTGGCGTGCTGGTTGAGCATCGAGTCGACGATGTGGATGAACGCCTCGTAGCAGGAGAAGAACCCGTGCCGGCCGGTGAGGAGATAGCCTTCGAGCCACCCCTGACACTGGTGCTCGGACAGCATCTCCATCACGCGCCCGTCGGGCGCCAGGTGATCGTCGTAGGGCCGGATCTCCGCGTTCCACGCGCGATTGGTCACCTCGAGCACGTCCTGCCAGCGGTTCGAGTTGTTCTCGTCCGGACTGAAGAGGCGGAAGTTGCGGCGGTCGAGGTTCTCCTTCAGCACGTCGCGCAGGAACCGCCCCATGACCCGCGTCGACTCCGCGGTGGAGGCGCCCGGTCGGACCACCTGCACCGCGTAGCCGCGGAAATCTGGCAGCGCGAGATCCTTCAGGAGCAGCCCGCCATTGGCGTGAGGGTTGGCGCCCATCCGGCGCCGGCCCTCGGGCGCAAGGGCGGCCAGCGCGGGCTTGAGACGTCCGTCCGGCTCGAAGAGCTCCCTGGGGCGGTAGCTCTTCATCCAGTCCTCGAGGATCTTCACGTGCTGGGGGTTCTCGCGCATCTCGCCCATGGGCACCTGATGCGACCGCCAGAATCCTTCTGTCTTCTTGCCGTCGACCTCCTTGGGGCCCGTCCATCCCTTCGGCGAGCGGAGCACGATCATGGGCCATCGCGGCCGGTCGGGGCGGCGTTCGCGGCGGGCCAGCTCCTGGATGGCGCGAATCTCCTCCACCACGGTATCCAGGGTCCCCGCCATCAGCTGATGCATCGTCGGGGGATCGTCGCCCTCGACGTAGTGAGGCGTGTAGCCGTAGCCGCGTAACAGCTGGTCGAGCTCGTCGTGGGGGATGCGAGCGAGGATGCACGGGCTCGCGATCTTGTAGCCGTTCAGGTGGAGGATCGGCAGCACCGCACCGTCGGTGACGGGGTCCAGGAACTTGTTGGAGTGCCAGCTGGTGGCCAGGGGCCCCGTCTCCGCCTCCCCGTCTCCCACCACGGAGGCCACCACGAGATCGGGGTTGTCGAACGCGGCGCCATATGCGTGGGAGAGCGCGTAGCCGAGCTCGCCGCCCTCGTGAATCGAGCCCGGCGTCTCCGGGGCGACGTGGCTTGGAATGCCGCCGGGAAACGAGAACTGCATGAACAGGCGCTTCATGCCCTCTTCGTCCTGCTCGACGCTGGGATAGTATTCCGTGTACGTTCCCTCGAGATAGTTCTGCGCCACCAGCGCGGGGCCCCCGTGGCCCGGCCCCGTGATGTAGATCATGTCGAGGTCGTACTTCTTGATGACGCGATTGAGATGCACGTAGATGAAGTTGAGGCCGGGCGTGGTGCCCCAGTGTCCGAGCAGCCGCGGCTTGACGTGCTCCTTGGTCAGCGGCTGCTTCAGGAGCGGATTGTCATAGAGGTAGATCTGTCCCACCGACAGATAGTTGGACGCGCGCCAGTAGGCATCGATCGCCTCGAGCTCGGTCGCGGAGAGCGGGGCCGGACGGGACGTGGCATCGGACGGGGACGTGGCTTTGGCCATGGCGAGACTCCTTCTCGGTGTGCGCGGCAACTCGTCTCAGCCTACATCCGGCGCGGACGCGCGGGCGATCGAAGTTGTACTATCAGACCCCGGAGACGATGCCGGCACGCAGTGCGCTCGTCGAGAAGCGACCGGTCGCTTCGCGGAGGTCCCCATGCAATACGGCCTGTTCACGATGCCTTCGCACCCTCCCGAGCGGCGGCTGTATGACGGCCACCAATGGGATCTTCAGACGCTGCGCTGGGCCGACGAGCTCGGCTTCAGCGAGGCCTGGATCGGCGAGCACCACACCGCCCCGTGGGAGCCCCATCCCGCGCCCGATCTGCTGGTGGCGCAGGCGCTCATGGAGACCCGGCGCATGCGCATCGGCCCGGGCGGCTTCCTCATGCCCTACCACCACCCGGCCGAGCTCGCCAACCGCGTCGCCATGCTCGACCACCTCGCCCAGGGACGGCTGAACTTCGGCGTGGCGGCGAGCGGGCTGCCCAGCGACTGGGCGATGTTCAACGTGGACGGCATGTCCGGGCAGCACCGCGAGATGACCCGCGAGGCGCTGGACATCGTGCTGCGCCTCTGGGGCGATGAACCCGAGTTCGATCACCAGGGCAAGTACTGGCACGTCACCAAGACGGGAACGCTGCTCGGCACGCTCAAGCCGCACATCATGCCGTTCCAGAAGCCCCATCCCCCGATCGGCGTGGCCGGCGTCAGCAAGGGCTCCGACACGCTGAAGCTGGCGGGCGAGCGCGGCTTCTGGCCGATGAGCCTCAACCTCAATCCCGCCTACGTGGCGAGCCACTGGGAATCGGTGGAGATCGGCGCCGCGCGCAGCGGACGGACGCCGAGGCGGGCGGACTGGCGCCTCGTGCGTGAGATCTTCGTCGCCGACACCGACGCGGAGGCCATGCGGCTCTCTGCGGGCGGCATGATGGGGCGGATGATGGAGGAGTATTTCCTCCCCCTGCTCGCGTCGTTCCAGTTCACCGAGTTCCTGAAGCACGATCCCAGCGTCCCCGACGGGGACGTCACGCCGGAGTACTGCGCGCGGCACAACTGGCTGGTCGGCTCGCCCGACACGGTGGCCAACCGGCTCCATGAGATCTACGAGCAGGTGGGGGGCTTCGGCCACCTTCTCCTCTTCTGCTTCGACTACACCGACGAGCCCAAGGCGTGGCGGCACTCCATGGAGCTGCTCGCCAAGGAGGTCATGCCGCGCTTCAAGACGCTGGTGCCGAAGTAGGCGAACGCAGCGCTCAGCGTCCCATGCGCCGGTTGTAGGCCTGCGTGAAGCGGGCGTGCAAGTCGGGATCGCGCTCGGTCTGGCCGGAGGTATCGAGCTGGACGCGCACGGTGCCGTCGGCTTGGCGCGTCACCGCCACCGACGCGTTGATCCCGTCCCGCACGCCGCGGATCAGCCCGGTCGCGGGATCCGCGGACGTCACCTGCACGCCGGCATCCTGCATGCCGCCCAGCGCGGCGCTGTACGCCCGGTCGTAGGTCGAGGGGGAGGGCGCCACCGCCACCGGCTCGTACACCACACAGCCCCCCAGCCCCATGCTCGATACCCCGACCAGCAGCGCGAGCAGCCCGACACGCATCGCCATGGCCATCTTCCTTTCAGGAGCCACTACGGTGAACAGCTGATGAACGACGACGTGAGCGTCGCCAGCCGCAGCCGCCCGTCGTCCACGATGGTCATCTCGATCACGTCCACGGGGTCGGCCTTCATCCAGCTCCTCTCGGACAGCACCCGGATCGAGTAGATGGTCTGCCCCGCGGCGGCGCGGGCCTGCGCATCGGAAGCCCAGAACGAGCGCTGGAACAGTTCGTACGACTGGTAGGCGCAGCGCTGGCTGATCACCGTCCAGGCGAAGGCCTGCACCGGGCTCGGCACGGGAGTCCTCCGGGAGAACAGGATCCGGGAGTCGAGCGGGATCGAGGCGAAGCCCACCAGCGCGCAGAGCACCCCCGCCAGGCACGCGACCCCCAGGACCCCGCTCCCGCGCCTCATGCCCGGCGGCCCCCTTGCCCGCGGACGCCGGATCGCCTAAGGTGGCGTCGGCCCCAGCCGTTCATCCACCACCTGGCACCCGGGAGGAGGGTATGGACTTCGACGCGCGGTCCGCCGATCGCTTGCCCTTCCACGACGATGACGAAGTCACGCCCGCGCCGGACCCCATCTCGTCCGACGCGCGGATCCGCCACCTGCAGCGGGTGCCGCTCTTCAGCGGGTTCAGTGAGGACGAGCTGCGGCGCATCGTGGACCGCTCGCGGATCGTCGAGGTGGCCGCGGGCACGGTGGTCACCGAATTGGGAGAGCCCGGCGACTCGTTCTTCGTCATCATCGACGGTACCGTCGCGGCGCGCACCCCGATCGGCGCCGGCAGTGAGCTGAAGCCGGGCGACTTCTTCGGCGAGATGAGCCTGCTCGACGGCGAGCCCCGCTCCGCCACGATCGTGGCGAGCACGGACCTGCGCCTGCTCGTGGTCGATCGAACACATTTCTGGCAGCTGCTGGACGAGACGCCCGATCTGATCCGGCGCATCCTCACGATCCTGTCGCGCCGCGTCCGGCGGCTGGAGCAGACGGTTCACGCCATTCTCCGAGGCGCCAACCCCGCCTGATCGCTCATCCCGCGGCCGCCTACTTGGGCAGGCCGCAGCGCAGGCCTCGGCGGGCGAAGGGTTGTGCCGCGCCGCCAGTCCTTCCACCCGCGGGAACGGCGCCATGCGTCGGAGTACGATCCCGCCACCTTACTCGTAGTACTCGGGCGAGCGCTTCTGGCTCAGGCTCTGCGGATGGTCGTGATTGATCCAGGGCTGGGTCTTCTTCTCCGCCACGAGATCGGCGACGCGCGTGAGCGACGCCTGGGTCTGCTCGGCGCTCGTGTTCATCGAAGGCACCCGTCGATTGTCCCAGTTGTCCTTGAAGTGCGCGAGATCCCCGCTCAGCACCACCCACCCGGTCTTCGGCAGTCGCACGAGGAGCGACTGATGGCCCGGGGTGTGCCCGGGCGTGGAAAGAATGGTGACGCTGCCGTCGCCGAACACGTCGAGATCGCCCTCGAGCCGCCGCCGTACCGGCCGCTCGGCCTTGAAGGAGGGATTCTTGCCGGGGGCGAAGGCCCAGTCGAGCTCGGCTTTCTGGATGAGGAGCAGCGACGCCGGGAAGAGATCGAGGTTGCCCACGTGGTCGCCGTGCGTGTGCGAGACGGCCACATAGCGGATGTCCGATGGCTTCACCCCGATCTCCGCGAGCTGGGCCCCCAGCGTCTTGGCCCGGGTCGCCGTGCCGGTGGGCGTCGTGAGGGGCTTCTGGGCCAGCGCGTCGGGGGAGCCGGTGTCCCAGAGCAGCCAGTCCGCGCCGTGCTTGATCAGGTAGCAATTGTCGGACAGCTCGATCGGCTCGCCCACGTTGACCCCCGGCGCCCAGCGCGATTGGTCGACGGCGGCGCCATGGCCGCAATCCATGACGTAGAGGCGATCGGCGCTCGCGGGCTGCGCATCGGCGCGAAGTCCGGTGAGGGCCAGGGCTGCGATCGCGGCCAGCCAGCGCGCGTGCTTCTGCATGACGGTCCTCCTCGATTCCGCCTCAGCATACACGGCTACCAGAGGCCGGGGAGCAGGCGCGATCGGACGGTCCCGGCGTAGCGCGACCATCCCGCATCCCGCGCGAGCACCCGCTCCTCGGCCTGGATGCGATAGATCAGGGAGGCCCATCCCGCCAACACCATCAGCACCGTCCCGGGATTCCATCCCTGGAGGTTGTATCCGATGTCGGCGAGCACGTACGAGAGATAAATCGGATGGCGCACGATCCGGTAGGGCCCCCGGGTCACGAGGTCCCGCAGCGCCGGGCGGATTCCGAACCGCCGGCCCAGCGCGAGGAGGCTCGCGCAGCTCAGACACGCGGCGAGCGTCACGAGCACGAGGCCACCGGCCACCCACACCGGCTCGTCGGGCACCCGCTTGATGTAGATGACCTGGGCGTAGGGATAGGCGTACGACACGACCACCGCAGCGGCGGACAGCGGCGAACGATCCTGCACGCGCGGCGCCGCCCGCGTCAGGGCGATCCTGAGGACGAGCAGGTGCTGCGACACGTAGATCCAGTCGGCGATCCCGAAGGCCGGCGTCGTCCACAGAAGAAGACCGAGCTCCACCACGGTGACGCCGAAGAGGAGCAGGTCGGCGGGCGTTCGCGCGGATGGCCCCAGCACGCGCAGCCTCACGATGAGGAATCATAGCCGAAGCGCTCGGCCCCGGCGCCGCCTTGCCGGCCTCGATCGGCGCGCGCTACACTCCGTCCCCGATGATGTCGCAGCGGCCCCACTGAGGTGTCGAACGCGCTCGTCCTCGAATTCGCCACGATCGGCGCGGACGATCTCCCCCGCGCGGGGGGAAAGGCGGTGAATCTCGGCGAGCTGACGCGCGCGGGCCTCCCCGTGCCGGCAGGCGTGTGCGTCACCACCGACGCGTATCGGCAGGTGGCTGCCGCCGCGTCCGGCTTCGCCGCGTTACTCGAGGGCATCGCCGCCGCGTCCCCGACCGACACCGCGCGGCTCGCGACGCTGGCGGGCGACGCACGCGCGGCAATCCTCGCCGCCCCCGTCCACGACGCGCTCGCGCGCGCGGTGATGGCGGGCTACGAGGGGCTGGGCACGGGGGTCCCGGTGGCCGTCCGATCGTCGGCAACCGCCGAAGATCTTCCCTTCGCGAGCTTCGCGGGACAGCAGGATACCTACCTCAACGTGATCGGCGGTGAGGCGGTGCTCCAGGCGACCCGGCGCTGCTGGGCGTCCCTGTGGACCGACCGGGCCGTGACGTACCGCGCCACCAATGGCATCGATCCGCGAACGGTGACGCTGGCCGTGGTGATTCAGGTCATGGTCCACGCCGCGGTCGCGGGCGTCATGTTCACCGCCAATCCGGTGACTGGCCGCCGGGGTCACACCGTGATCGACGCGAGCCCGGGTCTCGGGGAAGCCGTGGTGTCGGGCGCGGTGAATCCCGATCACTTCGTGGTCGACGCGGCGAGCGGCGCGATCCTGGAGCGGCGGCTCGGCGACAAGAAGATCGTGATCCGCGCCCAGGCGGGAGGCGGGACCGAGCACGTCGCGCGCACGGAAGGCTCGGACGACGCGTGCATCACCGACGAGCAGGTCCACGCGCTCGTCGCGCTCGGCGCCCGCGTCGAGGCCCACTACGGCGCGCCGCAGGACACCGAGTGGGCAATCGACGCCGACGACCGCCTCTGGCTCACCCAGGCCCGGCCCATCACGACGCTCTATCCCCTCCCCACGGGAGCGCCTCCGCCGGGCGATGATCTCCGTGCGTACTTCTGCTTCAGCGTGGCCCAGGGTCTCCACCGCCCGATCACCCCGATGGGGCTCGCGGCCTTCCGTCTCCTCGCGTCCGCGGCCTCCGAGGTGCTGGGGTTCCCCGTCGCCGATCGACTAGCGGGACCTACGCGCTACGCCGAGGCCGGACAGCGCGTGTTCGTCGATCTCACCGGCGTGCTGCGGAGTCCGGCGGGCCGGCGCCTCATGCCCCGCGTGCTGGATGTGATGGAGGCGCGCTCGGCCGTCGTCCTGCGGCGCCTGACCTCCGATCCGCGCCTGGCGCTCAACCGGGCCTGGCTGTCGTTCGTACGGCGCGTCCTGCGCATCGCCTGGCGGTTCCGGATCCCAATCACCGCGATCCGCGCGCTCGCCGACCCCGAGGCGTTTCACGCGCATGCGCGTCGCATCGGGGCCGATCTGGCGGGTCGCGTGGCCGTCCCGGACGCCGCGACACCCGCCGAGCGGCTGAGCCGCGTGGAGCACATCCTGTCCCAGGACTGCGTCTCGATGGTCCCGTGGATCATGCCCGGGCCCGCCATCGGGTTCGCGATGCTGGGTCTCGCGGGGAAGCTCCTCGGCGCGGACGCCCGGGACGGCGATCTCCAGACCGTGCTCCGCGGACTTCCCCACAACGTCACCACCGACATGGATCTCGCGCTCTGGGATCTGGCGGCGCGCATCCGCGCCCACGGCGGGGCGGTGGCGGCGCTGCGCGAGGGTTCGACCGACGAGCTGGCCGGGCGCTTTCGGAGCGGGACGCTCCCCGCGGTGGCACAGCAGGGCCTGACGGACTTCCTCGGTCGATATGGACACCGCGCCGTCGCCGAGGTGGATATCGGCATGCCGCGCTGGTCGGACGACCCGCGCTACATCCTCGGAGTCCTCGCCAACTATCTTCGTCTGGAGGACGAGGCGCTCGCGCCGGACCGCCTCTTCGCTCGCGGCGCCGCGGAGGCAGACGCGATGATCGCCACGCTGGTCGCACGGGCGGCCCGCCGCGGCCGCGTGCGGTCACGCCTCGTCGGCTTCGCGCTGGGGCGCGTCCGCGCGCTGGTCGGGGCGCGCGAGCTGCCCAAGTTCTATCTGGTCGTCGCGCTCGCGGCGGTGCGCCGCCAGCTCGCTCTCGTGGGCGCCGCGCTCGCCGCCTCGGGACGCCTCGACGCCGCGGACGATGTGTTCTTCGTCGATCTGCGCGAGGCGCGCGCCGGCCTCGGCGGACGGGATCTGCGCGGGCTCGTGGCCGAGCAGCGCGCGGCCTACGAGCTCGAGCTGCGTCGCCGCCACGTGCCGCGAGTGCTCCTCTCCGACGGCACGGAACCCGAGGCCGAAGGGGGCGCGAGCCCGCCGAGGGACGGCGCGCTGACCGGCACGCCGGCGTCCGCCGGCACCGTGACCGCGCCGGCGCGCGTCATCCTCGACCCCGTCGGTGCCCATCTCGAGCCGGGAGAGATCCTCGTGGCGCCCTCGACCGATCCCGGCTGGACGCCGCTCTTCCTCACCGCCGGCGGGCTGGTCATGGAGATGGGCGGGGCCAATTCCCACGGCGCCGTGGTCGCGCGCGAGTACGGGATCCCCGCGGTGGTCGGCGTCGCCGGGGCCACCTCACGCATCACCACCGGGCAGCGCATCACGGTCGACGGCGGGCGCGGCACGATCAGCGTGGCCTGAGCCGCGTCGCCGCGCTAGATCCTTCGGGGCGGAGCGTGCGATGATCGCGCTGTCCCATGGCGAGCGTCCTCGGCCGAGCCCTTTCTGTCGTGCTGGCCCTGCTCGTGTGCACCTCCGGCGTCTCCGCCCAGACCGCCACCACCCCGACGATGGATGCGACGTCGAAGCCGTCGAAGCTCCGATCTCCCGACGACGGGTGGCTCGACGTGAGCGCCTTCCTGGACGAGAAGTACGGATTCCTGCCCGTGGCCATCCCCATCACGGAGCCGGCGGTCGGCTACGGCGCGGCGGTGGGGCTGATGTTCATCAGCGAGCCTCTCGGCCAGGCCCAGGCGGGCTTCGGACGCCCCGACATCACGCTCCTGGGCGGGCTCGGCACCGAGAACGGCACGTGGGGCGTCATGTTCGCCGACGTGCGCCACTGGCTCAACGATCGGGTGCAGACGCAGGTGGGTCTCACGCATCTCTCGGCCAATCTCGACTTCCACGGCATCGGCCAGGATCGACTGCTGGACGATCACCCGCTGCGCTACACCCTCGAGCCCACGGGCGGGGTCGTCCGGGTGAAATACCGCCTTGGCGAGACGCCGCTCTGGGTGGGAATCGGCTACGCCTTCGCCTCGACACGGATCACGTTCGACAAGCCCCTGGGGACGCCCGGGCGGCCGGACTTCGAGCGCATTTCGAACGAGGCGAGCCTGACTCCCTCGCTCACCTACGACTCGCGTGACAACCTGTTCACGCCGACCCGTGGCACCTTCGCGGAGGCCGTCGTGGGGGTCTTCAGTCCGGCCCTCGGCGGCGACGACGAGCTCCAGCGGGTGCAGCTCACGGCGATCCACTACCTGCCGCTGCTGTCCACGCTCTACCTGGGACTGCGTGGCGACGCCTCCGCGACGTTCGGCGATGCGCCCTTCTACCTGCGTCCCTTCATCAGCCTGCGCGGGGCGCCCATCATGCGCTATCAGGGCGAGGAGGTCGTGCAGGCCGAGGCCGAGATGCGGTGGCAGTTCTGGAAGCGCTTCAGCCTGGTGGGATTCGCCGGGGTGGGCGCAGCGTGGAACGACTTCGAGCGGGTGCACAATCGGCGCGTCCTCCCGACCGGGGGCGTGGGCTTCCGCTACGAGCTCGCGCGCAAGTATGGGATCCACGCGGGCCTGGATCTCGCGGTCGGGCCGGACAACACTGCCGTGTACCTTCAGGTCGGGAGTGCCTGGGCGAGGCCCTGAGCGGCGCCTGAGTGTGCCGGCCCTTCGCGGTCAGGTCGAGCGAGGGCGACAGGCTCACCTCGTAGCGAGGCGCGCGGCGTGGGTCTCCATGAACACGCGGCGACGATGGCCCGTGCGCGGGCGTTGCTCCAGACGGATAGCGGCACGCGTCCCGCGGGGCGACCAGGCGCATCGCCGCCCCCCGGGCCCGGGCGCCCGCTCCCACCGCGTCCGCGCGTGCGCGGTGACGGGGCCGGTCCGGTACGCGAGCTCGGCGTGGCCACGGTAGTCGAGTCCGTCACCGTACGAGGGCGGGACGCCAGCAGGTAGGCGCCCGAGGGCGCCGGTTGAACCGCTCCACGAGCGCGAGGAAGTCCCGACGCTCCGCGCTCCCGCGGGCGTAGACGACGATCTCGTCGGCCGCGCGCGGCGGCGCCGCCCGTAGCGGAGGGCGGCGTGAAAGTTGCCGGGGTCGAGAAGGAGCAGCGTGTGCACGCCGGACCCTAGCGCGTCTCGACGAAGGCCGCAAGGTCGGCTACTGTGAGCGAGAGAGGAGGGCGCGATGGCGTACTGGCTGGTGAAGTCCGAGCCCGATGATTGGTCGTGGGACGCGCAGGTCGCGAAGGGACGCGCCGGCTCGGAGTGGACGGGCATCCGAAACTTCTCGGCCCAGAATCACCTGCGCGCGATGAAGAAGGGCGAGCAAGCGTTCTTCTACCACACCGGCAAGGAGCGCGCGATCGTCGGGATCGTCAAGGTGATCGCGGAGGCGCACCCGGATTCGACCGACTCCGCCTGGTCGGCCATCGACGTCGCCGCGGTGAAGGCCCTCAAGACCCCAGTCACGCTCGAGCAGATCAAGGCGGACAAGCGCTTCGCCGGCATGGCCCTGGTCCGGATCTCGCGCCTCTCCGTCCAGCCGGTGTCCGACGCCGAGTGGCGCGCCCTCTGCAAGATGGGCGGCGTGGGCTGAGCGGCTACCGGCGCGGGGCTAGCGGATCCTCCGGATCCAGGTAGGGCGTCCACTTGAGCCCGATGCGCGAGAGATCGGGCGCGAGCACGTCCTCCCCATCGGGGCGGACGCCGTACTCGACCCAGCGCACGAGATCGTCGAAGGCCTGCCGTCGAGTGTCGCCGTCCACCGAGCAATGGCCCGGCCCGCGAATGACACGTTGTACCAGCAGGTGATCGGTTCCCGCCGCAATCGTGCGCCGCTTGTACGACTGCTCGAGGCTCAGCGGGACCCACGCGTCGCCGGTCTCGTGCATCGTGAGCAGCGGCGCCGTGATGCGCCCTGTCGGCTCCGCGTACACCGGATCGGCCGAGCGCGCGTCCTTGAATGGGTGAATGCGCCGGACTCGCGAGTTGAGCTCGTCCTCGGTGAGGCCCAGGCCAGGATCGATCCGGTACTTGATGTGGACGGTGCTCGCGGCGCGCAGCCCCGGATTCGTCTCGTTCTCGAGGTCCTTGGGACGATAGTTGACATTGAGCAGATAGCGCGCACGCAGACCTTGGAGGCGAAGCGGCAGGTCATTCCCCGCGCGATCGGCGCCCATCAGATACTTCACGACGCTGTCGAATTGCCGCCCCTTCGGGGTGTACGAGTCGGGCATTCCGAGCTCCCGGACAAGGCCACCCAGCAGCGACCCGAACGCCAGCCGGTCCGGCGCGTCGAGGATCGGTACTCCCGAGATCAGCTCGGCCGCGGCGGCGTACGCGGTCAGATAGTCCGCGATCCCGATGCCGTCGACGAGCCCACATTCGGTCAGGGCCCCCTGGTAGAGCTCCGGACGCTGCTCCAGGGACGCCGTCGCGATGTGCCCGCCCATGGACATGCCGTAAATGATGGTCCAGCGGGGTCGCCCGACTTCCTTCAGGAAGAGCTCCCGCAGCACGGCGAGATCCTCGATGAAGAGATGCGGCTGGTACTCGCGCGCGCGATATCCCGACGCGATCCAGGCATGGCCTTGCCCGAGAACGTGGCTCGCGATGGGCAGCATGCGCACGTCGCCCCGGCCCGGGCCGCGCTGAATGCCGTGCGCGAAGACGACCAGCCCGCCGCGCCAGTTCTCGGGCACCTGGATGATGTAGTCGGCGTCGCCGAGCCGGCCGCTGCGATCGATCGCCGCGAGCTGGGCTTCGGCGACGGGCGCAGACGCCAGCCCGTGGAGGAGGCTGCTCGGCCCCGGCCCAAGCGTCAGCAGGACCGTCAGCGCGATGGCCCACCCCAGACTTGCCGCGGCTCGCCTCATTGGCGGCGACTCTACCCGATCCGATTCAATCCGACATCAAGAAGATCAGCGGCCGCACGTCGTCCTCGGGCGTCCAGTCCCAGTAGCGGAGGAGGATAGTGTAGACCATCAGGCCGGTCTCCCCTTCCCCGAACATGAGATAGCGCATCGCCTGGCTCATCAGATCGCGGCGGGTCAGCCCGATGAAGATCGAGATGGGGTCGATCGCCTCACTCAGGTAGGCAATGGTGTTGGCGATGGCGACCGCCCCGAACACCTCGGCCACGTAGTCCGCACCCTCCTTGCGGAGGCGGACTTTGAGGGGCGCGGTGAACTCGCTGCGATTGTCGAGCAGGCCCACGTGCAGGAACAGGAACGGGCCCCGCACGTTGTAGTGCCGCACGATCTCGGCGCGCTTGCGCTGGCGGGCGTCGACGGAGTCGGTCGCAATCGGCACCAGGTGCACCTTCTTGCCGCGCACCTCCGGCCCGAGCTGCCAACTCTCGGCGTCGGCGAAGTAGCCGTACGGGATTCGGAACTCCACCGAGCGAATCGAGCGGCTGATCGCGCACGCCGTCATCAGGAGCACCGTGAAGATGGCCCCGATGATCAGGCCGTCGGGGCGCTCCACGCAGTTGTCCACGAGCGTGTAGGCGAAGACCACGCAGACGATGCCCGTGTACGAGGCCAGTAGCCGGCGGCGCTCTCGCCAGAGGGCGAGCGTCGCCGCAAACGCGGCGGACAGGATCAACACCAGCACGCCCGTCGCGTACGCGCCGCTCTGCGCTTCCACGGACGCGCGGAAGACCAGGGTGATGATGATGTCGACGACGAAGAGCAACAGCACCAGGGGCCTCGACAGCGCCGCCCAGCGCGGCGCCATCCCGAAGCGCGGCAAGTACCGAGGGATCAGGTGAAGCAGCCCCGCCATCGCGGACGCGCCGGCGAGACCGAGGATGAGGATCGTGGACGCGTCGTAGATCGTCCCGAAGGCAGTCCCGAGGTAGCGGTGAGCGAGGAAGGCAATGGCGCGCCCGCTCGCCTTTCCGCCTTCCGCGTAGTCGGCTGGCGCGATGAGCAGCGCCGTCACGAAGCTCGAGAGAATCAGCAAGACGCTCATGATCACGGCCGCGGTCAGCAGCAGGTTGCGCGTGTTGGTGACACGTCCCAGCGGGACGCCCGTCCGCGGGCTCACGTCACGGTCCGCCGGCCCGCCGTCGATGAGCGGCATGACGGACACCCCCGTCTCGAACCCGCTGAGACCCAGGGCGAGCCGGGGGAACACCAGCATGGCGCCCGCGATCAGCAACGGGGCGCTGCCCTTGGCGGCGAGTGCCGAGCGCCAGTCGCCCAGGAGCGTCGGGTGCATGAGCACCTCGACCGTGCAGCGGCCGAGCACGACGACGTTCAAAAGGAGATAGGGCACGGCGGCGGTGGCGGCGAGGCCGATGGCCTCGTTGAATCCCTTCAGGAACACCGCGGTCAGCACGGTGAGGATCACGAGTGTCACGAGGATCTGGTGCTCGCCGAGCACGGGATGGAGGAAGGGATTGTCGATGGCGTGCTTGGCGGCATCGGCGGCCGACAACGTCATCGTGATGACGAAGTCCGTCGCGGCGAACCCGAGCAGGATGAGCACGAGCCCCTTCCCCTTCCAGCCGCTGAGGAGGTTCTCGAGCATCGCGATGGAGCCCTGCCCGGCATAGCTCCGTCGGGCCACCTGGGCGTAGACCGGCAGGGCGCCGAGCAGGGTGACCACCACGAGGATCACGGTCGCGATCGGCGCCACCGCGCCCGCCGCGAGCAGGGCGATGCCGGGCTGATAGCCGAGCGTCGAGAAGTAGTCCACGCCCGTCAACCAGATGACCTTCCACCACGGAAACGTGGGGACGTGCCGATCGGCGTGGCCGTCCAGGGATTCGCCGCCCCGCAGCCATCGGCCCAGGGCGGATCGGTATTCGGTCGAGGGCTGCGGGATCTGTTCGCGAAACGGAAGGAGCTGTGGGCCGCGGCCTCCGGGGAACACGCCCGGCGCCGTCAGCTCGGGGGCCGTGGGCCGCTCGTCACGCATCGTGGCGCATTATGCTATCGTGCCGGCGGCGCCGCCAGAGGCGTCCGATCAGAGGGGAGGATCGATCGATGCGCGCGTTCGTCATCGCACAGGAACGTTCATATGACCTCGCCATGGTCGCGGAGTACAGAAGGTGGTGGACTTGATCGTCAGCCACGGCGGCAAATTCGTCGTGCGCGGCGGTGGGCTGTCCGTGCTGGAGGGAGAATGGCCCTTCGTGCGAACGGTCATCGTCGAATTCTCGAGCCGAGCCGCCGCCGAGGCGTGGTATCGCTCGCCCGCGTATCAGAAGGTGCAACGTGGTGATGGTCGACGGCGTGGACTAGCCGTCCGAGGAAGAGCCGCGGCTAGGTGACGCGGATGACGTAGAGCATGCTGCCGCTGTCCTTGCTCGCGAGGTACCCGTCGGGGCTGGTGACGGCGCCGTCCAGAGGCGCCGTGCTCCGACGCACCGTGCGCCGCGGCGGAACGGCGCGAAGTGGACGCGAGTGCCGCCCAGCATCTCGCACGCCGCGCCCGTCCACTGATTGGTCGCCTCGACGAGCATGAAGGCAAACCCGAGGCCCCGGTAACGCGACGCGGTGTCGGCGACCAGCTCGAAGGTGTCGGCCTTCGGGAGCGCTTCGGACCGAGCGACCATGAAGTGATGGCCGACCTTGCCCGCGACGAGCGCGTCCCGGAACTGCGGGTAGGCCACGGACAGCGCCTTCACCGCCTCCGCGTCCTGGGCGCCGAGCAGCGCGAACACCGGATCCACGTAGGCGAGGACGCGTCCAGGAACGGATCTCCTTCCCGGACCGTCGGCGGAGCGTCGAGGGTCGGCATCGTCTCGTTGAGCGCGCCGCCGATCACGTGCCCGTCCCCGTCGAGGATGGCGAGCGACTGCATCAGCGTCCCGGAATTGAGGGTGATGGCGGCGCGAGGGCTCGCCGGGTCCGTGAGGATGAGAAGGCGAACGAACCAGTAGAGCAACCGCTCCTTGCTCCACGGCCCGAACGAGGCGGTGCCGAAGTGATCGTGGTGACGGGCCTCGTGCAGCCCGATGGGCGGAAAGCGCGAGGGCTGGAGATGGCGGCACTGGGGCTCCCGGCGGGCGAACGACGTGCCGACCACCTCGGCCAGCTGCATGACCTGCTCAGGCGTCAGCCGCGCGGCGGGCACCGCGGCGTACCAGCGGCTTCGATGCGGCCGCGCCCGCTGGAAATTCAGCAACGGCAGCGTCTCTGGCAGCGGCTGCACGCCGTGCTGCGCGATATCGGTCGCGGTCGGATAGGAACAGTAAGGCAGCGGGCGTGGCGCATTCAGCGCCAGCCCTTCCGCGATGCTGCGGTCGTTCATGGACACGCTCTCCGCGGGGCCTCTCACTCGGACCCGGCGTAGAGCAGAGCATCTTGGATGCCAACGGCGAGATCCGCGAAATTGAGCGGCTTTGGCGCGCCACATCGAAGATTTCTCAGGATCGATCGCGAAGTGCGGCGGAGAGTCGGGCGACCTGCCCGCGCGCGCGGCTCAGCATAGCGCCTGAACCGCGGCTAGCCGGGCCTGCTTCGCCCACCAGGCTTCCCATGCCTTTGCCGCCGACATGAGCTCCGATGGCAAGACGACGGGGTCGCCCTGAGCCTTCTCCAGCTCTGTGAGCCGCTTCCTGAGCGTCGCCTCCAGCTCCGCCGGGTTGGCCTTCGACATCATCGTCGCGAAGACTCGCTTCTTCGGCTTCTCGAGGACGAAAGCGTCCGACACGACGAGCACCGCCCCCTTGGCCAGCAAGGCGAGAAACGTGGTGCTCGCAGCCCGATCCCCATTCATCACGCAGGCGGCGACAGCCTTTCCATCGTCAACCCGATACGTACGCACGGCCGAGTCGGCGAGGACCGGTAGGATGGCGAGATCGCCGAGCGGGTGATCGCCGAGGCGAGCGAAGGTCTCGTCGAGCGCCTTCCGAGGCTTCCCCTCGAGGCGGTGATAGCGCCGCCCGCTCGCGCCGGAGAGGAGCGTGGCGCCGCAGCTCGCCGGCGCGGCGGACGTCGCCGCTGGAGTCGATGCAGGCAGCCGACCGCTGGCCCCATCGTCCTCGTCGAGGTCGGGCATCGGCTCCAGCGTCATCACGATCGCGACGCCGCGCTTCGCCTTGGCCTGCGAGGAGATACTGCACGCCGTGCCAGTAGTGGGCGAGGCTGACCTCTTCACGCTTGCCTTCGCGCGCGGCCGCTACGGCCGACGGATCGCGCCGCAGCTCCGCCGCGCGCGCCGGCGTCACCGCCACGAAGTACGCGCAGCGGAGGCCGCTCGGCCGCGTCGGCGTCACGGCGCCGCGCCGGGGTGACGCGGGAGCAAGACCACCAGCAGCCCCAGCAGCAGCAGGAATGGGGTGAGCTGATACACGGTGGCGATGCTCGTGTAGTCGGCGAGCCGGCCGAGAGCGGCGGCGCCGAGTCCGCCGAGGCCGAATGAGAACCCGTAGAACATCCCCGAGGCGAGGCCGACCCTACCCGGGATCAGCTCCTGGGCGTACACCAGGATCGCGGAGAACGCGGAGGCCATGATGAAGGCGACCGTCACCGCGAGGACGCCAGTCCAGAAGAGATTCGCGTGGGGAAGCATCAGCGCGAACGGGAACGCACCGAGGATGGAGAACCACATCACGGGGATGCGGCCGATGCGGTCGCCCACCGTCCCGCCGGCGATGGTGCCCAACACGATGCCGACCAGGAAGGCGAAGAGATAGAGCTGCGCCGTCTGCACCGGAAGGTGGAACTTGTCGATCAGGTACAGCGTGAAGTACGAGCCGAGGCTCGCGCTGTAGACGTTCTTGGAAAAGAGCAGCGCCACCAGGATCGCCACCGTGAAGATCACCTTGCGCCGCGGCAGCGCGGCGGCGCGCGTCGGATCGGCCACCGGCACGCTGCGGCCGATGGCGCGGCGCGCCGGCCGCGAAGACGTCCGGTGACGCGCGTACCACCCACCCACCTGGATCAACACGACGATCGCGATCAGGGCCAGCAGCGAGAACCAGCCGATGCTCCCCTGCCCGTGCGGCACCACGACAAAAGCAGCCAGGAGCGGGCCCGACGCGGAGCCGATGTTGCCGCCCACCTGGAACAGTGACTGCGCGAGACCGTACCGTCCGCCCGCCGCCATGCGCGCCACCCGCGACGCCTCGGGGTGGAAGATCGACGAGCCCATGCCGATCATCATGGCGGCCAGCAGAATCATCGGATACGACGCCGCCTGCGACATCAGGAGCAGCCCGATCATCGTGGTGGCGATGCCCACGGTGAGCGAGTAGGGCTGCGGGCGCCGGTCCGTGTAGAGGCCCACCGCCGGCTGCAGCATCGAAGCGGTGAACTGGAAGGCCAGCGTGATCAGCCCGATCTGACCGAAGCTCAGGCCGTAGGACGTCTTGAGGATGGGATAGAGCGCCGGCACCAGCGACTGCATGGTGTCGTTGAGCAGGTGACAGAAGCTCAGCGACAGGATGACCGAGAAATTGGTGACGGCCGCGGCGGCGCCCGTCTGGAGGCCGGCGCGCGACGCGGCGCTCGGAGGGCCCTCCAGGACGCGATCGGCCATTGCCCTACCATAGCAAACTCTCCCCCCCGCCTTGATTGGATACGAGGTCCGGTGGGATAGTTGGGCCGTCACGGCGACGCGCTGATTCGGACCCACGAACGCCTTCGAGAGGAGAGCCTCAAATGGCCCACGACCTCGTGATCCGCGGTGGCCTGATCGTGGACGGGACCGGCGCGCCGGGTCATCCCGGCGACCTGGCGGTGTCCGGGGGCCGCATCGCCGAGGTCGGCCGCGTCTCGGGCCGGGGTGAGCGCGAAATCGACGCGGGCGGGCTGGTCGTCGCGCCCGGGTTCATCGATCCGCACACGCACTACGACGCTCAGCTCACCTGGGACCCCAGCGCCTCGTGCACGTCCTGGCACGGCGTGACGACCATCGTCACGGGCAATTGCGGCTTCACCATCGCGCCCTGCCGTCCCGGCGATCGCCTCACCCTCATGAAGATGCTCGAGTACGTCGAGGGCATGTCCCTCGACGCGATGCAGAAGGGCATCCAATGGGACTTCGAGACGTTTCGGCAGTACCTCGATGCGCTGGATCGCCTGCCGCTGTGGGTGAACGTGGCGCCCCTCATTGGCCATTCCGCGGTCCGCCAGTTCGTCATGGGCGAGGCGGCGTGGGAGCGCGAGGCCACCGCCGAAGAGCTCGAGGGCATGGCCGCGGAAGTGCGGCGGGCGATGGCCGACGGCGCCGTCGGCTTCTCCTCGACGACGAAT
>Ga0310812_10000143_pt1 | contig 32327 bp, 40 predicted proteins | sample NN3metagenome_FD_205747 | JGI IMG/M metagenome (GOLD analysis project Ga0310812, IMG submission 205747) | Soil microbial communities from experimental microcosm in Duke University, North Carolina, United States - NN3 | ecosystem: Engineered > Artificial ecosystem > Soil microcosm > Unclassified...
CTCACCGCAAGCTGTGGTCCGATTCCGCCGTTGGAGGCGACGACTTTGCTCGAGACCACCTGGAAGACGCCGATCACGCCGACGTCGATCGGGACGGAGACCAGGGTGTTCGCGGGGATCGCTCCGTCCACCCACACGAACTGCGGGAACGTGCCGCAGAATTTCTGATTGGCGTTCGAGCCGTTGGTCGGGTAGGTCACGCCGACCGCTGGAAAGAAGACGTAGCTCCCGGCCGCCGTCCCCAGCGTGCCTCCGGTGTTGAGCGGGTACCACGGCCCCTGGCAGCGGGCCCGGCTGATGAAGCCGCCGTCCGCGTTTCCGTCTACCGCCATCCAGTAGTCGGCATGGAGGTCGAAGTTTGCCTGGGCGACGTTGCGCGCGACCTTGAACCACGAGACCGACGACAAGAGGCCGGCGGGCTCCGGAGTTGGGTCGACGTAGACGCATCCGGCGAAGTCGCCACCCTGAATCTGGGTCCAGAAGTGGGTTGGTCCAGCGAAGATTTCCGCTTGTACAGATCCGGAGATGTCGCACTCGCCTTGAGTCGTGACGGTGTCAATACCTCCGACGATCTGATGGTGGACAAACTGCAACCGAAGAGCCGACGTTCTGCTGATCACCAGGCGCATTTTGTTCCCGGAGATCGGATCGGCGGGAGAATCGAACGTTCCCGACGGCGACTCCGTCCAGCGATCCGCAACGGCGAGCGTCACCGTCAACATCGTCCGGATCGCGGTCAGCCAGTCCGCGACGTCCGTGAACGCCGCCGTGGTGGACTTCTTGAACCCCGTGTCCCAATAGCTCGGAGTTGCCATCGCCTTAAGCCTTTCTCATCGCCATCTTGCCGCGCCAGGCCACCGCGGCCACGGGGAAGGCGAGCACCTTGAAGACGCCCGTCGAGGCGCCGTCGATCGGGACGACGATCTCGGTCCCGGTCGATTCGGACTCCGACACGTAGAGCATCTGAAAAACGCGACCACGAATTCTCATGTCCCCGGCGCTGTTCACCGGACCGACCTGGATCACGGGATACCAGAGCCTGGATCCCGGCTGACTGAAGGGAAGCATCCCGGCCGTCGGGGTCGCGGAGAGAAGGTTCCCTCGGGGGGCCAGGATGGTGATGGCGTTGGTGAAGACGTAGACGCGCGGGCTGGCGGAGTTCAGCTGCCCCGCGGCGCTGGTCTGGAAGTTGCCGGCGAGCGTGTTGGCCGTGTCGCGGGCGGCGTGCGCCGCGGCGAACTGGTCGTGGGCGTCCTGGAGCTCGGGAGAAAGATCGAGAATGCTTCCCCAGATGCCCTCGCCGTTGCCGGGGTCGAACGCCATGCCATAGGTGTTGAAGTACAGGTCCTCGACGTAGGGGTTCGGCATCTGGGTGCGCCGGGTGAAGGTGCGGCCGAGCGAGTCCTCGAACAACACCTCGAGGTTGAGCGCGGAGATCCTCGTGAACGTCATCTTGATGAACTGACCCACGCCGTTGACCGCGCTCTTGATGGTGTTGCCGCTGGGGTTCGTCCAGCCGATCGCAACCGCCTGCGCGATCAGTCTGGTGATCGTGGCCGTGCAGTCGGTAACCCCGGTGGTCCGAAGATAGTTGAAGTTGTTGGCGAGATACGTTGGAGCAGCCACGTTAAATTCCTCTCGCTCTCATGACCATCGTCATTCCCGGAGTAACGGCGCCGACCTGGGTGACCTGAGGCTGGAGCGTCTGACCGCTCGTAAGGGCGACGGCCGCGACCGTCTGCGCGTAGGTGCTTCCAGCTGGAACCGTGACCTGTGCCGCCGGAACGATGACCCCGTCCACGAGCCAGTCCACGATCAGGTCCGCGCCCGTAGGAGCGACGTTGAGCTCGACGTCGAAGGCGACGAACGCGAGCGATCGCTTCGCGACCAGGGTATAAAGGTTCGCGTTCTGATCGGTGGCCAGCGTTCCCGGGAAGACCCAGAGGACGTCGTTCGCCAGCGCGTAGGCCGTGGGGCTGGCGAAGAGCAGCCAGTTGGCGCCGTCGGACACCACGACGAGCGTGCTGTACTGAAGATTGATCGATGCGCTCGCCGCGCCGTTGATCGTCTGACCGAGAACCGTTGCGAGCGTCACGGAATTTGCGAGCGTGGAGTCGATCCGCATGATTTCGAACGGCATGCCCTTCTTGGCGGTGATGGCCGACGGCAGCGTGAGCGTGGCGTTCCCGAGGGTCGCGTCGACCGTCAAATAGTGGTCGAGGACCGTGATGGAGGTCGCGCCGTCAGCGACGGCCCGGAACGGCCAGTTGATGTTCCGTTTGAGAACGCGGTCGATGAGCGCCGCGATGTCAAGCGGGGTTCCGCCGGGAGGGATGGCCATGTCTTACACTGCCTCCGCGTACAGTTCCCAGATGGTCCCGTCAACGGAGGCGCCGAAGAAGAGCTCGTTCATGTTCTGGACCTGGAAGGCGAGGGCGAAGCCCTTCACGATCTCCTTCCGGTTCGCGGCAACCAGCACGTTGGGCGAGGTGCCGGCAAAGTACCCGACCTCCGAGGTGTCCTGGGTGATTCGGAGACAGCAGACGACCTGATACCCGGGAGGGACGGGCACGTCCGGTCCCGCGTAAGCCTGGGTGTGGTCGACGATCTCGACCGTCTCGACGTTGACGGCCGTCTTGTTCGCCGGCGCGGAGACCGGTGTCACCGGCAGCGGATTGGACGTGGAGATCGGATTGGCCTCCGTGTCGTGGAGGACCGATCCTTTCAGTCCAGGCTCAAGAGGTGCAGGCATCGTTCATCGTCTCCGTTACAGCTGGACGTCGGCGTTCTCGAACTCGTCGGCGCCGTACGGCAGCCAGTACTGGTAGTAGCCCATGACGCCGCGGATCGTGACGGCGACGTCGGACTTGTTCTCGACCATGAACCGGAGCATGGCCTTCCCCTTGATCAGGGACTGGAGACCGTTGGCCAGGAAGTTGAAGGGCGCGCCCACGTTCCCCGGAAGGATCGTGGTGCGGCCGGACTTCAGGCCGGTGCTCGACTCGTAGGCCTGCTCGGTCTGGTCGTCGAAGATCGGGATGACCTGCTGCTCGTTGCCCAGGTCGAACCAGAACTCGAGGGTCTGGTCGTAGAGCGGGAGGAGCGGCGCTACGTCGATCCCGATGCAGGAGAGGATCGCGCGGTTCCGCTCCGGGATCTCGCGGTCGAAGATCACGCCCGTCGTGTTGGCCGCGACCACGATGTTCTTGGTCTTGATGATCGGCCGCGCGAACCACGGGGGCTGGACGTTGGCCGGGTTCTTGGTGAAGACGACGGACCGCTGGAACATCTGCCTGAGAGCGCAGACGAGCGCGTCGTGCTTGGCCTGCTCGGCCGGCGGCAGCGGCGTCGGGCACTCGGGGTCCACGATCGGACGGAGCGGGGCCTTCTCGCCCTGGCCCCAGTCGCGCCAGCCCGAGTAGTAGTAATCGTCGTCCGGGCCGCCCATGCCGCTGCCGGGAGGCCGCGGCGCGCGGAACGGAATCCGCGGCGTCGCGCGCCGAGCTCCGGGAGGGACGGACGATCCGTTGACGAGCCTATCCTTAGGAGGCATAGGAGATTTTCCTCCCTCCAAGAACGACCTGGACCGTGTTCACGTCATTGGACAGATCGTCGATGTTGATCTCGAGCTTGGTCGAGCGGCGGACCAGGAGCGACGTCGCCCACCTGGCCGGCCAGACGCCGCCGGATCCGCCCACGCCGCCGCCCACCGCGGTGGGGTTGTGTCCGCCGAAGAGGATCGAGGAGTGGATCTTCGCGCCGCCCGTGATCGAGCGGTCCTTCTCCGCGTCCTTCATGCTCGCGCGGAACTCGCCGTCGGACCTGGCGGTGAGCTTCAGGACCTCGAGGTCCGTGTCGTCAGGGATCGTGAAGAAGGCGTCGAAGCCGGTCTCGAGCGCCGTGAGCGAGACGGCCGCGTCGGTCGTCATCCAGTACGCGTAGGTGCGGTCGCGGCGCTGCGCGTAGTCGATGAGCTCGGCCTTCGTCTTCGAAGGCGCGACGGCGGTGTAGTACTTGATCCCGCCGAGGACGAACTCGACCTTCCGGGTTGCCGAATCCTTGTTGTTGAACGTGACCTGCATGGACTGGACGGCCGGGAGGAAGATCGACTCGGGCAGCACGTACGGGCGGCCGCCGTCGCCGGCGCAGGCGATGAGCGGGACGTCGCGGTTTGAGAAGATCTTCTTCTTCCCCGCGTGCTCGAGGAGGAAGTCGATGTTGTAGTCCGTGACGACGGCGTCCGATCCGTCGTACACGACGACCTTCACGTAGAAGATCTCGATCGGACCGTCCTGCTTGGCGGTCAGCGGGAACGGCCCCACCCTGGTCGAGGCCGCGAGCGTCACGATGGCGTTGGGCTTGTCCATCGGGAGCTCGAACGGACGGATGTAGTCCTTCTCGTCGTTGACGTACGGCGTGCCGTCCGGAAGGCGCTTGAAGGTGGGGACCTGGGACCAGCTGCTCATATCGTTCCCTTTCCGAGCCACTCCAGCAGGGAAAGGCGTTCCGCACAGTGCGGACCGCCGGGCTTTCTCAGTGGCGCATCAAGGGGTGCCGGCCCCGTACGGCCGGCACCCGAAGTTGCACCGCGGAGGGTTCTCTACACGCCCTTGTAGAGGATGCCGCGCATGTAGAACTTGAACAGCTGGTTCCCCGTGACGCCCGCGAGGGACGAGGGGAAGGAGATCTTCACCATGAAGCTCTCCGTGCTGTTGATGTGCAGCGCGCGGCCGCCGACGTCGAAGCGGTACAGCTGCTCCGACTGGCCCAGGCCGATGTGGGCCGCGTCCGTGGCGCCCAGCCCTTCGACCGCGACGCCCGCGGGGATGTCCTCGATCGGGACCGTCAGGAACGGGTTGTCCGTTCCGAAGATCACCGACGCGACGCCCGCGGCGAAGATCAGGCCGAAGTTCGTGGTGCCCGGGATCACGCTCGTCGCGGCGAGGAGCCGCAGGTTGAACCCGTACACGTCGAAGCTCTGGGGCGTGCCCAGCTGGCCCGCGTTCGACATGTTGGTGTGCAGGCTCGTCTTCCGGGTGGTGCCGTCGGCCAGGTTCTGGCCGATGGGCTTCTGGAAGAGCACCATCTCCGACGCGGGAGAGGCGCTGAGCAGCTGCTCCGAGTCGTACATGGGCTGCTTGTACGACCGGACGACGGCCGCCGGGAGGCCCTTGGTGATCTTGTAGTACGGGTGGACCACCTCGATGCCCTGCTGCTTGGGTGCGGGAGGCATAGCCTCCTCCTTTCGATAGGTCGTGCCGAGTTCCAGGTGGCGACGCTAGTCGCCGGCGGAAGGCTCTCGCCATCCGTCCAATCCTGTGGGCGAGCTCAGCACTTCACTCGTTCCCCGCGGACAGACGCCGCGCGTCTTCCCGCGGGGAAGCTCGGAGCCTTTCGACCCCGAGCGCCCCTTGTTGTCGCTAGAACCGCTCGGGCATCCCCCCGCGGCCGAACTCGCCGTCGGAGTCGCCCATGCCGGACGTCGCCTCGACCTCCTTGCGGGTGAGGTAGGCGCTCATCCCGGCCGCCCGGTCCGCCTCGTTCTGGGTGAGGTAGGCCGACGACCCGGCGGGCTGGAGGTACGTGTCGCTCACACCCGCGGGCGTGAGATAGACCGACATGCCCTCGTCGGAGCCGCCGCCGCGGATCTCACGCAGGACCTCCTGCTCGATCGCCTGGCGGAACTCGGCGTCCTCGTTGTCGCCCAGCGTCGGGACGAAGTCCTTCACGCTGGCCGGCAGCCACTCGCTGGCGCCCTGCCACGCGGTGGCCAGCAGTCCGCCCGTGAGGGCGCGGACCGCCATCTTGCCCTGGCCCAGGAGAGACAGGAGCAGCGTGTCGATCAGCGAGACGCCGAGCGTCACGCCGACGCGACCCACGTCCGTGTTCAGGCCGGGGAACAGCTTCCGGGTCACGAACCGCTGTCCGGCGGCCGCGGCGCCGAAGCCCAGGCCGGTCTGGAAGACCTGTTCGAGCGTCTCGCCCGAGAAGGCTTCCTTCACGACCTGCATGACCGCGTTGATCGGATTCGACATCAGGGAGATCCGCCGGCGGCCCGTGCCGGGGTTCCGACGGTACCGGCGAACCGAGCGCCGGCGCTTGGGGTTGTGCCAGTAGTGGGGCCGACGCCGGCGGCGGTGGAGCCGCTTGCCGGGCGCGCTGCCCTTGAACTTGCCGGTCCGGCGCGACCGGAACAGCGGGTTCTTCCGGGACCGACGACGGCGCCGGCGAACCGGGGACGGGTTGGACACCGTGACCCGACGACGACGCCGACGATGGATCGTCGGGGCCGAGCGCCGGCGGCTCCGCCGCACGCGACGGCGGACGCGCGTCTTACGCGCCATGACTTTCTCCTTGCCCTCGCGGGCGGTTGCGCCCTTGCGCCGGCGACGCACACGCGTCGACTTCGCGCGCCTGGGCGGGTTGATAAACGTGAGCATTCCGATCATGCGCCTACCCTCTCAGCCAATCGGTGGCCTTCTGTCCGGCCCGGAGCGGCATCACGAGAGCCTTCCCTCCGGGAGTCGCGATGAGCGGGACGGTCTTGCGCTTGCCGCTCCCCTCGCCCCACTCGTGGCGATAGAGGTGCTGGCCCTTCTTCGAGCCCTTCGTGGGCTTGTAGACGGTCTCGTCGGTTTCGCCGTACTCCACGCCGGCCATCACGGTGTCGATCTGCTTCGGATCGCCCATCGCGACCAGGTCGAAGCGGACCTTCGTGGCGGGCCCGTTCGAACGCTTGCAGAGCTTGATCGCTTCCTGGCACTGCTTGACGAGCGACGTGTTGCCGGTCTTCCTGGCCCACGCGAGCGCCTGCTCGACCGTGATGATCTGGCCCTGGCGGAACGGGATCTCGATCGCGCCCTTGGGCGCGGGATTCGTGTACGCCATCCGGAAGGCGCGGCGCTGCGTCTTGAGCGCGGCGTTCCGGGCCGAGGCGGGGCCGAGCGTCTGGACGACCGAGGCGCGGCCGGCGGCCTCGCCGCATTCCGTCGCCCTCAGGACGCCGCCGCGCTTTTCCTTCTTGGCGCGGGAGAGCGCGTAGCGCGCCTGGATCAGCTGCGCGGCCGACTCGCTCCGGGTGAGCGGGTTGGCGATCGCGGAGGCGCGGCGGCGCTTCGTCGAGTTGAACCAGCCCGACTCGATCGCGTTCTTGAGGCGCTGGTCGAGCATCTTCCAGGGGAGCTTCGCGTCGAGCCACGAGTAGTCCTGGTCCACGCCGACGAGCTCCAGGAGCTCCTGGCGCTGGCGCTTGGTCAGCTTGCCCCAGGCCCTCGAGATCGGCGGGTTCTTGAAGGCGTATCCCTCGCGCTTGAGCGCGATCATCCCGGAGAGGCACTGCCTGCACGCGGGCTTTCCGCTCATCCAGCCGACGCCGGCGGGCGCCTTCTTGAAGGGGCCGTCGCTCTTCGACCAGGTCCCGCACGCGTGGCAGAAGATCTTGGCGTCCGAGGGGCGCAGCGTCTCGCGGCGGTTGCACCGCTTGCAGTAGTACTGGTCGCCTCCGGAGAAGCGGCCGAGCTTGACCATCGGCTTGCGGCAGAGGCCGCAGGGTTTTCCGGGGTTCGCGCCTGCGAGCATCACGGTCTGGATCAGCGGATTGGGCTTGCACGGACGGTGTCCGTGCGCCGGGTTCCGGCAGACCGAGGGGTTGCACCTGGCCGGCGGGTTCTTCGTGAGCACGCGGCCGAGCGCGATCTTCGCCTTCGCCTCGAGGGCCTTGGGGACCATGACGCCCCAGGCGCCGCGGACCGGATCTTCGGTCGCCGGCACGCCTTCGCGGCGGAGCCAGCCGGCGATTTTGCGCGCCTCGAGCTGGACCAGGTCCGCGATGACCACGACCCGCGCGGGGTTCGACCTGGCCGCGCGGCGGCCGCCCGGGTTCCTCGAGCTCATCGAGCCGTCGGGGTGGATCAGGTTCGATTTGTAGCTGTAGAAGAGCGGCGACACCTGGGTGCCGACGCCGAAGCCCTTCGGGACGTACGGGTTGACGACGTGGATCACCGCGCGCTTGAGGCGCTTGGCGATCTGGATCCCCTTCGTGACCGACTCCCCGAACGACTTCATCGGGTGCCCGCGCACGATCGCCAGGATCTTGTTCGTATCCTGGTCGATGATGAAGTACGCGGGAGGGTTCGGGAGCTCGCGGCCGCCGTGGCCCTTGATCTGGTAGTGCTTGACGACCGAGAGGATCGCGGAGTCCATGTCGGTCCCGGCGGCGAGCTCCGACTTCACGTCCCGGAAGATCTTCGGGATGTCCATGATCGAGACCTGGACGCGGTCGCACAGGCGGTAGTAGGCCGCCTCGATCTGCTTGTCGAGCAGCCGCTCCGCGCCCTTCTGGGTGCGCGGCGGGTTCTTGAGGGAGAGGCCGGCCTTGTAGCCCTTCTTGAAGATGGCTTCGGCGCCACGGTGCTCGTCGCGGTCCGGGCCGTGCATCTTCGCGCCCCACGCCTTCCCGACCGCGCGGCCGGCGAGGAACGAGCGACCGTGATGGGTCGCTTCGCTCTTCATGGCCGCAAGATCGTGACGCGCGGAGCGGAGCGTGTCGGCCGCCTCGGCGCGCGTGAGGGGATTCTTGCGGCGGCGTGCGGCCAGGGCGCGGAGCTTGGCCATGTAGGCCTTCGCTTCCTTCGAACCCTTCTTCAGCTTCATCTGCCTCTTACCTGCCCCGTCTCGTCGCGAACCAGCTTCCGATCGCCGCGGCGAGCGCGGCGCCGACCCCGAGTCCGACCAGGACCATCGGGACCACGTCTTCCTGGATGATCTGCTTGGCCATCGGCGTCGCGGACTCCGCGGCGCTCGCCATGGCCGTCTTCAGCTTCGGCATCATCTGCGCGATGATCTGGTCGGTCAGCGCGCCGACCACCGAATCCGTTGCGTCACCCATTTTCGAAAGAGCTCCCTCTTACCGGCGCCGGCGCCTCACGCCGCCGCTGGACTTCATGATCGCGAAGCCGCCCGCGGCCAGGAGGACCGCGCCGCCGCCCAGGATCCACGGGTTCTTGTACCAGGTGGTCGGCGCCGACAGCTGCGCGGGAGTCACGACCTGGGCGCCGGTCACCTTGTTGGTCGCGTTGGCCACCGCGCTCGCGTACTTGTTCGTGACGGCGGCCTGCAGGACCGGGGGGACCAGGCTCGTGATCGCCTTGGTGATCGTGTCGAAGATGCTCGTCGTCGCGGCCGGCGCGGTGGGCGCGACCGCGGGAGCCGTCTGCCCGGGCGCGAGGTTCGGGCCCGAGGGGTACGACGACGTCGGCGCCGACGTCATGATCTGGTCGTACGACGTGATGATCTCGCCGTCGCTCATGCCGGCCGAGATCCTCTTCGGCCTCATGATGACCATGTCGCTTCCGTGAGGCCTGCGGACGATCGTTTTCATGCCACCCTCTCGATTCACGGTGAACGTTTCCCCGCCGACGATATCCACGTCACGAAACGTGGGAGGTGCGGCCTGGGCGCTGTAGTACGCGCGCTTCCCCGGACGCTTGCTCATGTCGATCCGGACGCCGCGGTTGTACAGGGACTGCTGGGGGTACGGCTTCGAGTTGATCCGGTAGTAGGCGTTCTGGCGCTGGGCGTAGCTGGGCTGGAGCGGATCCGAGCTCATCATGCTGGCGCGGTCCGCGGGATCCATGGCCGGGACCTTCCGGATGTTCTCCACGCCCGGAGTCATCTCGGCCTCGGGGATCGCGGGCTGCTCGGGGATCAGAAGATCCAGGCGGCCGGGATCCGTCTCCGCCACGTCGATCGGGCCGCTCGTCAGCTGATCGTCGTACGTGTTGGAGAAGTAATCCATCGGCTCTTCGCCGTCGCCCATTCCCTTCATGGTTTCCTCGATCAGTTCTTCGGGCCACCGCTTGAACTTGTCGGAGGGGACGGGCGGGCGCCAGCCCGGCGTCGCGGACGGCGTCGACGCGTCGAGCGGCAGCCAGTCCTTCCCGACCAGGAGCGCGGACCAGACGTGAGAGAACTCGTCGGGGCGACCCATGTCGGTCTTGGCGGTTTCGAAGGCGTACTGGAATCCGAGGATCCCGCCGAGCGTCGCGACTTGGGTGGCGAACTGGTCACAGTCTCCGACGAAGAGTCCGGGGCCCTTGTAGGCGCCGGCCTTGCGGGCCTCGATCACGGGCTGCATCGCGGCCAGCGGGTGCTCGATGCGCTCGATCTGGAACTGGTCGCGCTGGAAAATCCCGTGGCGCTTCACGTAGTCGAAGATCGCCTCGGCGGTTTCACGCGTCGCGCCGCGCCGGTCCTGCGGGACCTGCAGGCGGATCCACGTGGCAATCCGGTGCATGGTGGGATCGAGCTTTCCGAGGGCGACCAGCTTGTGCATCTTGGCGATGGTGCTGGCCGTACCGCTGTAGCCGCGGTCCAGGTCCTCGGTCTTGACGATCTCTTTCAACATCTCTCTCAAAAAGAAAAGCCTCCGCTCAAACACTGGGGGTGGTTTGAGCGGAGGCTTCAGAGAAGGAGTCTTTTTTTAGGTCTCCGTCGCGGAGAGCACGCTGCGGTCTCTCGCGATCAGGACGACGACGTCCACGCGGCACTTGTCGCAGCGGTCTCGCACCAGGTTCGGCACTACCATCACCGAGACCAGGTGGACCCCGCACTTCGGACAGGACACCCGGACGTGTTCCTTCACGACCGAGTCGCCCAACTCAGCGCGGGCCGCTTCGACGATCGCCTGGACGGCGCTCACCTAACAAAAAAGCCGCGGACTAGCCGCGGCTCCTCTTCGGGGTTTCTTCGGGCTTCGACTTCACCCATGCACCCCATGCGCCTTGCGTTACGAAGCATATGGTACGCTATGCAAAATTGTCAAGTGACAAATCTTTTTGACCCGGTCTACTGCAGGAGGTCGAGGATGTTAAATCCTCTCGACGCCTGCATCTTTCGAAGATCGATCCGGAGCCCGCGGAGCTCCGCCGTCAGCTGGGACATCAGCTTGGACTGCTGGTCGAGAGCCTTCGCGTGGTCGTCGAGCGCCGCGGTGAGCCCGTCTCTGGGGCCCGCCATCGCTTCGATGGTCCGGGAGAGCACGCGCGCGAGCTCCTCGTTCGACTTCGTCGCGTTCTCGAACCCGCGCACGAAGCGTTCGAGCATCGGGTGCGGCCGACGCGGAACGCCGTCCTGCTGACCCTCCACCTACTTCGCCTCGGTGGGTTTCTCGCCGTTGTGCGTCGCGTTCCCGACCTGCTTGCGATACTCGCTCTTCGCGGTCAGGATCGTCTTCTGCAGCCACTCCTCGGCCGCGGGGCTCTTCTTCGCCTCGGCCTTGATCTCCTCGAGGAGTTTCGGATCCGCGTGCGGCGCGAGCAGAGCCTCGAGCTCGGGGCCCGTCGAGATGCTGAGCATGCCGCCCAGGAGCTCGTCGTCCAAGCGGTCGAGGATGTCGCCCACGGCGTACGTGTCCTCGTTCTGCGTCTTGATGTCTTCCGAGATCACCTCGAGCACGAACTGCACCGCGGCGCGGCGGTCGTACTTCGGGGACTGCGGGCTGGGCGGAGTGTCCACCTCTTCCTCCTCTTCCTTCGGGGGTTCCTGTTTCGGCGGCGGAGGCGCCTGCGTCGTCGGCGCCGGCGCCGGCGAGGCCTTGGGCGCGGGCAGTCCGCGGTTGTCGGGGAGCTTGACCAGGTAGCCCTTCTGCTCCCAGTCCTTCGCGATCCCGAGCGCGATCTTCTGCGCCTCGGCCTGGACGTGTTTCTTGTACTGGTCCTGCGTGATCTGGCCCTGGGGCGGCGCCTCGGCCTGCGCGACCTTCGCCTCGACGAAGGTCTTGAGGATCGGGGAGAGTTCCTTGATCGCGACCTTGCCCAGGTCCTCGGGCTCTCCGCCCATGTCGCCGCCGCCGTCGAGCAGCCGGTCGAACGCGACGTTGAGCAGCTTCGACTCGATGCTCTTCAGGCGCGAGTCTCCTTCCCCGAACACGTTGCGGAGCTTCGACAGGCGGTCCAGCTGCGAGTCGAGGTCGTCGTGCTTTTTGTTATTCGAGGTGAGCAGGCCCATCATCGTGGTCATCATGGTCTGGAACTGCTGCTGGGAGTTCTGCTGCATCTGCAGCATGAACTTCATCATCCCGCTCTCGCCGTCCCCGCCGCGCGCGGCGCCGCCGCCCTTGGCGAGGGACTCGATCATGCCGGCCAGCTGGTCCATCCGCTTTTCCATCCGGTCTTCGACGTTCTTGATGGTGATGCGCTCCTCGAGTTGGCGGAACCGCTCGTCGCTCTGGTCCTCGCGGCGCGTGCGGCCGGCGTCGTCCTCTCCGGTGTTGTCGAGCTCCTTGAGAAGGCGCTTGGAGCTCTTGAGCTTCAGGATCCGGTCGGTCATCTTGATCTGGTCGTTGATGGTCTTCTCCAGCTGCGCGCTGGCGTCGTTGTCCTCGACTATCGTGGGGTCGACGGCCTCGACCTCCTCCTCGGGCGGCTCCGCGATCGGCTCGCCCTCGTGGAGCGGGATGTCGCTGTCGGGGTTCTCGATCGCGATGGCGTCGATCAGGACGCTCTCGCCCGTGGTCTTGTTCGGGTGGACCGCGACCTTGAACCGCTTCCCTCCGAAGCGCCGGAAGATGTCGGCGCAGATGTCGTCGAGCGTGTTGGGGAGCGGGTACTTCTCCAGGCGCACCGGGCAGCGCACGCCCAGGTAGCTCGTGGGGTGGAGGCGCGAGACCACCACCATGTAGCGGGGATTCTGCAGGAGTCCCGCGAACTTGTCGACGTCCTCGTGCGTGAGCGTCTCCTTCGCGACCGCGACCGGGCGCTGGTTCATCGAGGCCATCGCCTCGCGGACCGCGTCCGCGTCGCCGCGGGCCACGACGGACACGGTCGCCTTGCCGCGGCGCCTGGTGCCGCGCTCGTCGCCGTTGCTCTCCTCCTGGGGTTCCCCCTCTTCCTGGGCCTGCTCCTCTTCGGTGGCCACGGGAGAACCGCCGGCGGATTCCGCTGCCTCGCGCTCGGCGTCCTCGAGCTCCTTGTCGACGCTCTTCGGAGAACCGGCCGGGGTTTCGGGATTACGTGACCGCCTGGGATTCCGCGCCATCCAAGCACCTCTTTACGATTGTGGGGTCGTTCACGAACACGCGTACCGAGTGAATGTTGCAGACCCCGAAAAGACTCAGCCCGTTGCGGCAAGGCCGCATGACCAGCGGGTGAGCCACGATTTTTTTACCGTCGAAACGAAGGCCCGAAGTGGGGCACGGCATGGACAGGTGCTCGAGGATGAGCAGCCGCGCCTCTTTTTTCGCCATCTGACTTAGTTATATAGGGTATGGAATTCGTATTTACAACTTCACTTTCTGCATAACACATTTTCACTATTGACATCTAACCTCTCGCGGGTATCCTTCTCTCTGCGTCCGGTTCTTTTTGGGTGGGAACAAGCCCTGCAAGGGCACGCGTCCGTGCACGTCACGCGCAAGCGTGATGGGATCGGACGCAAACGCACCGGACGCGTGACCTTGCGGGGCTTTTTTGTCGGCAGGGGCCCTGGAGAGAAGGAGCATGCCGGGTAGAGAGGCAGGAGTCAGTCCCAGCAAGTTCTTCACATTTTTATACCAAGGCATCGGGCACGGCTACATCGAGATCCGGCCGCTCCTCGACAACGAGGATCCGCGAAAGCACACCGACGCCGGACGAAGCCTCGAGTACCGCGCGCGCCGATTCTTCCTCTGGCCCAACGAAGTCCAGAAGGCCGAGGACTACTGCCTCTCGATCTCCGGAAAAGAATTCCACGTCTACTTCGGCGTCGCGCTCCGCAAGTCGGTAGCCGGCGGAAAGAAGGAAGACGTCGGCTGCTGCACCGCGGTCTTCTCCGACATCGACTTCAAGGACGTGCCCGAGGACAAGGCGCGCGAGCTCCTGTCGAAGTTCCCGCTGCGCCCGTCGGTCGTGGTGAAGAGCGGCCGCGGCGTCCACGTCTACTGGCTCCTGAAGAACGGCGTCATGGCCTCGTCCTTCTCGCGCCTGGAGCACGTGAACCGGTCGATCCTGATCCACCTGGGCGCGCAGCGCGGGCCCCAGGACGTGTCCCGGATCCTGCGCGTCCCCATGACCGCGAACATCAAGAAGAGCTACGGCGACCCCAAGCCGCTCACCGAGGTGTCGTACTTCAAGCCCGAGACGAAGTACGACTTCGACGAGTTCATTAAAATCTTCCCGGAACCGGAGGCGGAACAAAAAAAACTGTTCCCACCCAAGGTTGCCGGGGCCAAGGCGTCAGCCGGTCCCTTGCCTGTACCTCCCGGTCCAGGTCCCTCCCTTCCGGCTTCGCCCGCCCCGGCAACCGTTCCGCCGCCGGCGCCCACGCGCGAGCTCACGGCCGAGCTCACCCAGAAGCTGGCCGAGCTCCTGACGGGGATCTGGTTCAACGGCCACCGTCACTACCTCTCGATGTACATCTCCGGGCTCCTGGCCCACGCCGGCTACACGATGGAGTCCGCGATCCGGCTGATCACCGGCGTCTGCACGCTCGCGATGGACACCGAGATCAACGATCGCGAGAAGGTCTGCCGCGACACCTACACCCGGCACCTCTCGGGCCAGACCGTCGCCGGCGCCCCGACGCTCGAGAAGATGATCAACGAGCTCCCGGGGATCCTGAAGGACCAGGCCAAGAAAATCTACGAGATCGTCCGCAAGTCGATCCCGCGCGCTGAAAAAAAAAGTACAGACCGTGAGCCGAACTTCGAGATCATGAAGGTGCTCAAGTTCGACAGCCGCCCCGCGATCTGGAGCGTGAAGCTCAAGGTCGGCAGCGAGGAGCACGCCGTCTCTTGCGAGACCACGATCCTGACCCAGTACCAGACCTTCCAGGCCGCGGCCTTCGAGCAGGCCCACGTGATGCTGGGCGAGATGAAGCAGACCCGGTGGAGGCAGATGCTGGGCGACGCGAGCCACCTGATCGAAACGAAGGAGACGCCTCGCGAGGCCCGCCCCGACGGGGCCATCGAGACCGCGATCGAGGAGTTCCTCGAGGACGCCCGGCAGAACCCCGAGATCGGCCTACTCAAGACCTTCTCGGGCTACGACGACGAGTCCAACTTCTTCCGGCTCGACGCTTTCAAGCGGTTCCTGAAGGAGAAGGGCCACCGCTTCGACGACCAGGTGCTCCTGGATCGAATCAAGGAGATGGGCTGGAAGAGCTCGGTCAAGCGGTTCGGGGAAAAGCTGCTGCGCCTCTGGGTCAAGGGGGTCCATTCGAACGGCAACGGGAAGGCTCACCAGCCGGCGGCGCCGACGGACCTCTTCCCTCAGGAGGGGTCCAAGTGAAAAAACCCTTTCTTACGCGTGAGACCCCCTTTGAGGTCAGTGGACACCACCGAAATTCACCAAACCTATGGGTAACATGGGTACATGACGTAAGTGCCTGCTGCTCGCGACCTTCGGTTGTTACACCTGGGTGTAACAGTGTGTAACAAGGGGGTCTCGCGTATATGAAAGGGATTTTGTGAGAGTGGGGATCCTGTACGGCCCGCCTGGGACGGGGAAGACCACGTTCGGGACCAGGTTGACCCAGGAATGGCTGGGCGTCGGGGTACGGCCCGACGAGCTCGCCTACCTGGCCTTCACGAAGGCGGCTGCCAAGACGGCCGTCCACCGGATCTACGACCAGGTCGGGGACCTCGATCTCGACTTCCCGTACTTCCGGACGATCCACAGCTTGAGCTTCCAGGGTCTCAAGCGCGAGCGCCCCGACAGCAAGGTGATCGCGCCGTCCGACATGAAGAAGTTCTCGAAGGAGTCTGGGCTGGACGGCTCCTTCGCCGTCTCCGAGTTCGAGGACCTGGCCGACGTCTACCGCCGGCTCGAGGATCGCGGCCGGACGGTGTGGGACCAGGCCAAGTCCGCGTACGACCTCTCCCGGATCACCTCGAGCACGCCGGCGGAGCTCGACCGCTGTCGGACGGCGATGTCCCCGTTCGCGGCCCAGTCGGTCGGGTTCCTGGAGGGCAACGCCTACCAGGCCTTCGTGAGGAAGTACGAGGACTGGAAGGCGAAGGAGGGGTTGATCGACTTCACCGACATGCTGGAGTACGCGCTGCGGTCCATGGTGCCGCTCGACCGCTGCCGCAAGGTGATCGTCGATGAGGCCCAGGACCTCTGCCCTCTCCATCACGCGATCGTCGACCGCGTCTTCAGGAACGCGGAGGAGGTCGTCTTCGTCGGTGACGACGACCAGTCGATTTTCACGTTCAGCGGCGCCTCGGCCGAGCTCTTCCTGAAGCGCGCCGCGACGGCGAGCCTGAAGGTCGTCCTTCGTCAGACGCACCGCTACGGCCAGCAGATCGTGGACTTCTCCCAGAAGATCATCCGGCACGTGAAGACCCGCCAGGAGAAGGAAGTGATCGGGGTCTCGGAGCGCGGCGCGACGATCTCGATGGCCGGCCGCTTCGAGCCGATGCACGGGAAGATCCTGGTTCTCCACCGCCACGTCCAGGGCTGCCAGGCCGCGGCGGAGGCCTACGTCGAGGCGGGGATCCCGTTCCGGAACGAGCGCGGCCACGACCCGCTCGGATCCACGAAGCGGATCCAGGGGTGGCGCGCGATCGACCTCCTGTCGAGAGGGGACCGGGCGCCCATCATGATCGCGGACGTCCTGATCGGAGACCTGATGCCGTCGGTGATGAAGGACGAGGACCGCACGCGCCTGGTGGTCCACGGATCCAAGAAGCGCGTCGCGCTCTGCTCGGGAGACATGGTCTCCGTGTCGCTCCAGGACCTGCTCACCATGAACGTGCTCACGCCGGCCGGTGCGAAGATGATCGCGGAGCGCCGCTACGACGTCTTCAACCACTCCAAGGACCTCGCGTACTACGGCCGCCTCTCGAAGAACGGCTACGGCCTGGACGCGCGCGACCTGGCCACGATCACCACGATCCACGGATCCAAGGGCCGCGAGGCCGACGAGGTGGTTCTCTTCAGCGAGATGGGCCGGAAGTGCTGGAAGGATCCGGACACCGAGCATCGGCTCGCGTACGTGGGAGCGACCAGGACCAGGTCCAACCTCACGATCTGCTGCGACGACCTGGTCGACTGGGCGGAGAGCGATTACGAGTACCCGATGGAGAGGGTCCAGGCATGAGGATCAAGCTTGACGCGGTGGTGCGCTTCCTCCGGAAGGTCGTCCGGAGCCCGTTCAACGGATGCTGGCTCTGGTCCGGCGCGCTCTCCCGATGGAAGCGCGAGCCCTGGGACGGCGGCTACGGGCAGTTCAAGGTCGACGGCCGCGTGGTCCGCGCGCACAAGTGGCTCTACGAGCGCCTGGTCGAGCCCGTGCCGGCGGGCCAGGTCCTCCTCCACACCTGCGACCGCCGAAACTGCGTGAACGTCTACCACCTCTACCCCGGCACGCAACTCGAGAACATCGCGGACATGGTCGCGAAGGGGCGCGCGAAGCCTCCGCCGCGGCCGCCGAAGCCGGACCCGGAGCCCGAGCCCGACGAAGAAGACATCGAAGGCGAGATCGATTTTTAAGGAGAAGGAGTCATGCCCAGCTTCAACCAGGTGGTGCTCGTGGGGAACCTGACGAGGGACCCCGAGCTCCGGTACACGCCAGGCGGCGCCGCGGTCTGCGAGTTCGGCCTGGCCGTGAACCGGAAGTGGAAGAACAAGCAGACCGGCGAGGACAAGGAGGAGGTCGCGTTCATCGACTGCGTCGGGTGGGGTCGCACGGCCGAGCTCCTGGCGGAGTACGTCCACAAAGGCGACCCGCTGCTCGTCAGCGGCCGCCTCACCCAGGACCGATGGGAGGACCAGCAGACCGGGAAGGCGCGGTCCAAGATCAAGGTCACCGTCGAGACGATGCAGTTCCTCTCGAGGAAGGGCGACGGCGGTGGCCGGGGTCAGGAGGCGCCGGCGCCCGGCCAGGAGGAAGACATCCCTTTCTAGACCGGACAGCGGCACGGGGAGGGCGGGCGCGGTGAAGCGCCGCCCCGCGCGGAAGTCCGCCCTCCCTTATTTCGGAGAGAGCATGAAGAGACCCAAGGCGTCGACGTCCCAGGAAGAGCAGCCGCCGCCCCCGGCGCCCGCGTGGCACGGCCGGCTCGTGTCCTGCACCTGGTGCGGCGCGGCGTTCCACGCGACCAAGGTCCTGAGGCCCGACCAGCTGAGCTCGACGACGCCGGCGACCGGGGTCAGGATCCAGGACGGCAAGCTCTGCATGTGCTGCAAGGCGTTCGGGAACTACGAGGTGGTGCTTTGACGGCCGCGCCCGAGCTCCTGGCCTTCCTGCGGCGCCGCAGCCCGAGCGCCCAGGGCGTCGGCTGCCAGCTGTGCCTGTTCACGCTCAAGGACCTCGAGAAGAACGGCGAGCTCACCAAGAAGACCCCGGACTTCCTGGTCTCAAGCGACGGCTCCATGCCGTTCCCTGCGGACTCCAAGTTCCGGCACCTGGAGCTCGAGAACGCCCCGGGGCGCGACAGCGTGAAACCGGTCCCTCAGAAAAAATAACGCGAAATACTTGACAGTAACGTACCGTGCTGTACAATACGGGCATGAACGAGACGACGAAGGACCTGGCCCCGGAAGGGACCCCCACGCCCGCGCTCATCGTGGCGGCCGCCCAGGCGCTCGCCATGGTCTGCGACGGCGCGGTCAAGGAGGACGGCCGCGGCTACAACGGGATCGACTCCCCCATCATGAAGAAGCTGGCCGCGCAGGCCTCCCACTCCCCCCGGCAGCTGCGGCTCATGTGGCACATCCTCCGGAAGTACACCAAGCAGTTGGAGGGCCGCGGGATCCTGTACGCCCAGCTGGTCCCGCCGCCCCTGCCCCCGCGCGACGAGAAGAGCGGCCAGTTCAAGGCCGCCGGCCGCGCGCTCCCCGGGGAGGAGGCCCAGGCGCCGGCGTCCCGCCGCCTGGAGCTCAAGTGGATCGACACGAAGTACGGCCGCCGCATCGCGGTGGCGTTCGGCTACGACGGCCAGCTGGTCGAGGTCGTGAAGTCGCTCAAGAAGGGGAACCCCAAGCTCCCGCCCTGGTTCGACGGCGAGACCAAGTCCTGGCTCTTCCCCGACACCATCGAAAGCTTCGACGCCGCGCTCGAGGTCCTGGAGGCAGTGGAGCCCGCGCTCGACATCAAGGTCGAGGCTGAGCTCGGACGTGCGATCGGGAAGGTCCGAGAGGAGCGGCGCCGCGCGTACACCATGTCGCGCAGCGAGTCGGCCGACCTCGCCGTCCCCACGAAGCTCCCGCCCCTGCCGTTCCAGAGGGCCGGGATCCAGTGGACGGACGAGCGGGGCGGCCGCGCGCTGATCGCGGACGAGATGGGCCTGGGCAAGACCGTCCAGGCGCTCGGGTACCTGGCGCTGCGCCCGGAGATGACGCCCGCGCTCGTCGTCTGCCCGGCGACGATCCGCGTGAACTGGGCGCGCGAGACCCAGAAGTTCACGTCGTACAAGCCGCTCGTCATCTCCTCGAAGTCGAGCCTGAAGAGCCTCCAGAAGCTGGGCGTCGACACCGAGCTCGCGCCCAAGGCCGGGTACGACGTCACGATCATCAACTACGACCTGCTCGAGACCCAGACGCCCCAGACCTGGATCAAGGAGATCTGCCGCGGGGACATGTCGCACGTCGACTGGCTGGTCGAGGCCGCGCACTACGCGGTACCCTTCCTCAACAAGGCGATCCGGAAGGCACACCCCTCGATCCAGCCCAAGCTCAAGAACGTCCTCCTCAAGATCTCCGCCCTGGGCGGCGCCGCCAACAAGAAGAAGTTCGTCAAGGTCTTCGTGAACGACATTCCGCTCGACGAGTTCCTGAAGGCCGGCGGGTTCAAGACCATGATCGTCGACGAGATGCACTACCTCAAGGACATCAAGACCCAGCGCACCCTAGCGTGCGTCGAGATCCAGAAGAAGGTGAAGGGCGTCATCGGCCTGACCGGCACGCCCATCCGGAACCGCCCGCTGGAGGCCTGGAGCCAGACCCAGGTCATCATGCCCTCGCTCTTCCCGAACTTCATGGACTACGCACGGCGCTTCTGCGCCGCGCAGCAGACGCGCTTCGGCTGGGACTTCACCGGGAGCTCGAACCTGGACGAGCTCGACCGGATCCTGCGCGAGAACCTCATGATCCGCCGCGAGAAGAAGCAGGTCCTGAAGGAGCTCCCCAAGGCCACGCGCGTCACGATCCCGCTCATCATCAACGGCCACCAGAAGGACTACGAGAAGGAGATCGCCCCGATCATCGACGAGATGGCCTCCGCCAAGGCCGCGCGCCGCGAGTGGAAGGCGAGGATGGCGGCGCTCTCCGACGAGGACCGGACGAAGTACCTGGCGGAGCACGCCCAGGAGGCCGCGGCGGCCGCGGGCCTGACGGGATACGTCCTTGAGCAGATCGAGAAGGCCAAGCAGGCCGCCACGCGCGCGAAGTACGGCGAGTGCCTCAAGTTCATCCAGGACGCCCAGGAGCAGAACGGGAAGGTCCTGGTCTTTGCGACGCACCAGGCCGTGATCGAGCAGCTGGCCGGCGACCTCCGCAAGGCCGGACTCAAGGCCGACCACATCCACGGCGGCGTGAGCATGGCGGCGCGCGTGGGGATCAAGGACTCCTTCCAGGACGGCGACCTCGAGGTCCTGGTCTGTGGGATCCGGGCCGCGTCGGAAGGCCTCACGCTGACGGCGTCGCACGTGGTGATCTTCATCGAGTTCGACTGGAACCCCGGCCAGCACGACCAGGCCGAGGCCCGCGTCGACCGCATCGGGCAGACGGTCCCGCCCACGATGTACTACCTGGCCGCGATGGGAACCATCGACGAGCAGATCGTCGAGCTCATCGACGCCAAGCGCGAGGTGGTCAACTCCTCGGTGGGCGAGGGGCACCGGACGATCGACGAGGACGGGATCATGGACGCGATTCTCGAGCGTATGACCGGAGGCAGAAAGTGACCGAGCCTCTGGCGGGTATATGGGTCAAGTTTCTTGAGAAGGAGGATCTCGAGTGGTCATCGGAACCAGAGTGGATCACGATGGAGCGGGCCTGGTTCCTGGAGACGCGCGCGGCTCTCGCTGAAGCGTGTGAGGCGCAGCGCGCGAAACCCACGTCGCCGCGGCGATGGGTCGAGGCCCAGCTGTCGTTCGCGGGCCTCAGGCTGAGCGGACGCGACGCGTCGCTCGTGCCGCGCGCTCTTTATCAGAGGGTGCTGGTCGCAGAGGGGGGTTCGTGGGAATCGGGGCCCCGGGGGAATTGGTCGAGGCTGCCGAATATTTTCCCTGCAGATAGGACCGAGAGGACGAGGTGAACTGACATGCGTGCACCGCACAAGTCGATTACGGTCTCGGAGGACGTCTTCGAGCGGCTGGACAAGATCCGCGAGAAGAAGCGGAAGGAGCTCAAGCTCCCCGACCTCTCGTGGAACTCTTTCTTCTCCCAGAAAATCGAGGAGCTCGAGGCGCCCGAGAAACCCCGCAAGTAGTCGGCTTGTGCGGGATGGTTGGTTGACGACGGAACAGCAGAGAAGGAGAAATCCCGTGGAACAGACAAAGACGGCCGCCGCGCCCCCCGCTCCCCCGCCGACGGCGGACGAGCTCCTGGACTTCGAGCTCGCGGACGAGCAGCAGATCCTGGACGAGCTCCAGGGCCGGCAGTTCGAGAAGGACAAGTTCATCTACGCCGTGCGCGGCGGGCACCAGCTGACCTACAAGGGCGTGAAGTACGCCTGCCGGCTCTTCGAGGAGCGCGGCGAGGTGATCGAGGTCCGCGACAAGGCGCTCGTGAACTACGACCCGAAGGACCCCGAGTACCTCCTGGTCCAGGTCGTGGCCCAGCGCGTGAAGATCGACCACAAGACCGGGCAGAGGATCGTGCTCGGCAGCGAGATCGGCGCCAAGCGCAAGTGGGTCAAGGAGCGCCTGAAGGACGAGAGCGTCCGCCCGGATCCGTTCTTCTACGAGAAGGCCGTGAGCCAGGCGCAGCGCAACGCGAAGCTCGCGCTCCTGCCTCAGGACTTCGTGATCGAGCTCATCAAGATCATCCAGAAGGGCGAGCGCCAGCCCGGCGCCGCCAGGCCGCAGGGAACGTCCGCGCCCGCCGCGGGCACGACGAAGCCCGCCGGAACCACGAAGCCCCAGGGGCAGCAGCAGAACAAGCCCCAAGGGCAGCAACAGAACAAACCCCAGGGCCAGGCGCCGGCGCAGGGACAGCGGCGTCAGGGTTCCGCCCCCGCGGGAGGGGCCTCGGCCGGATCCGGCGCGGCGCGCCGCCCCGCGGATCCGCTCTCCGCTCTCCGCCAGCAGTTCTGGGCCGTGCTCCGTGTCGCGAGCGGCGACACCAAGAACGAGGCCAAGCAGCGCGAGCTCCTCAAGAGCCTGGTCGGCAAGGACCGCGTGAGCGAGCTCGACGAGGCGACCATGAAGAAGCTGGGCCCCCTGCTCCGGATGATCGGGGAGGGCGAGTGCACCGTCCAGAAGTTCGGAGAGACTACCGCGGTCGTCCACGCGCCCTCGAGCGAGATCCGCTGGCCCGAGGGGTTCAAGGTCGAAGGCGACGTGTCGAGCTCGGCCGAGGGCGAGGCGACGGGATCCCAGGAACCGCCCCCCGGCGACGAGCCGCTCTTCTAGGAGGACCTGATGGCAGCGCAACCCTGCGTCATCTGCAAGCAGCCCACGATCGCGATGTGCCCGTGCGGGCAGTACGTCTGCGCGGGATTCCAGCTGAAGCACTGCACGCTCAACCATGAGGCGGCGTGCGGAGTCGCCAGGGGAAACAGGTCCAACCCGATCCAGAAGGAGACGGAGCATGTTGGAGTTCGGTACGAGCCAAGGAACGGGACTCAAAAACCTGTCTCCGACAAAAGTGGAAACGGCGCTCAAGTGCCCGGAGCAGTTCCGGCTGCGATACGTCGAGAAGGTGCCCGAGCCGTCGAGCATGTTCCTGACGAGCGGGAGCGTCGTCCACGCGGTCCTGGAGAAGGCCCTCAAGGACGTGGTCGTCGGAAGCCGCCTCCCAAGCGCCGCTGATCTGGACGACTTCTTCATCACGACCTGGAACGACCTGGTCACCGAGGAAGAGGGGAAGGACCGGTTCATCGGCTGGGAGACGGACCACGAGCAGACGCACGATCAGGTCCACGACGAGTGCCGCGCGCTCATCCCGTTCGCGCTCTTGAACGTCCTTCCGAAGCTCAAGCCCAAGATGATCGAGCACGACGTGAAGTACACCTACCAGACCAGCGTCGGAGAGGTTCTGGTCTGGGGCAAGCTCGACCTCCTCGAGGAGGGGTTCCTGCTGTCGGACTGGAAGACGACCCGGAAGGTGTCCTACACCGCCGGCCGCCAGCCCGGCGCCGGCCTCGTCTACTACGGCCGCTTCGTGGCGGAGCTCGCGAAGACCACGGGCATGGTCACCGCCCGGAAGATCTTCCTCATCCGCGGCGAGAAGCCCAGCGTCGAGGTCAAGAAGTTCATGATCTCGCCCCAGATGATCGAGAAGTTCGCCATGGACGTGAACGTGGTGTGGAACATGGTGGCGAAGGGCTACTACCCGACCAATCCGGAGGGGTGGCACTGCGACAAGCGGTACTGCTCGTTCTGGGGGCCGTGCCAGGGGGAGCTCTCATGATCGTGGTCTCGTACTACACCAACGAGAAGTACCGGAAGGCCTCCGAGGTCCTGGCGCAGTCGCTCGACGCGCTCAAGATCCGGCACGACATCTCCGAGGTGAAGGACCGCGGATCCTGGCAGCTGAACACGCTCGAGAAGGCGCCGTTCCTCCAGCGCATGCTGATCAAGCACCAGGACGAGGACGCGGTGCTCTGGCTGGACGCCAACGCGATCGTCCGGAGGCCGCTGAGCCTCTTCAAGAAGCCGAAGTTCGACGTGGCCGTCTACCGCTTCATCCAGAGCGATCTCGTCTCGAGCGGGAAGTGGACGAACTTCGGCCGCCTGTGGAACGGGACGCTCTACCTCAAGAACTGCGAGCTCTCGCGCACGATCGTGGACCGCTGGTTCGAGATGAACCTCGCGCACCCGGACCGGACCGACCAGAAGAACCTGGCCGCCGTGATGGTCGACGTGACCCAGGATCAGGAGAGCCGGTTCTATCGGCTGCCGGCTGAGTACTGCTGGATCGACCGCGTGATGCGCGTGCTCCTTCCGGACGCGGCGCCGGCGATCGAGCACCCGGACGCCGGCCTAACCGAGGTCGAGGTGCGTCCCATGAAGCAGCCGATCCCCAACAAGGGTCCGCTGCCGAATCCGCCCAACCCTTTCCCGCCGGAAGCGGAGGCGCCGGCGCGCGACCTCTCCCCAGGCGTCGTCTGGTCCGGACACTGCTACGACTACTCGGGGTACGCGAAGGCGAACCGGGAGTTCCTGTTCCGGGTCGGCAACAGCATGCGCGCGCAGCTGTCGCGCGCGGGGATCTCCGACGAGCTCCGCCTGGTCGACCCCTACACCAGGGAACGCCTCGACGCCCATGCGCGGACGGCCGTGGGCGACAAGGCCCCGTTCGTCCGGATGTACACGCCCAGGGACGAGAGCCAGACCAAGAACGAGCACCGGATCTCCTTCACCATGATGGAGACCGAGCAGCGCGTCCACGAGGAGTTCGTGGGCCTGCTCAACCGGAACTACTCCGAGGTCCTGGTCCCCACGCAGTGGAACCGCGGCACGCTCGTCGCCTCCGGGCTCAAGATCCCGTGCAACGTGGTCCCTCTCGGCGTGGATCCGAACGTCTACCGGCCGCACGACGTCCGCGATCGCACGACAGCCAGGCTGTTGACCACGGACAAGGCAGGCCTCGAGGAGCGGCCGCCGGCGTACGGGTTCCTTTCAGTCTTCCAGCCCACGTTTCGCAAGGGCATCGACGTCATCGTGAAGGCCTTCGAGCGCGCCTTCGGCGGCGCCTCGGACAGCGCGAGCCTGACGCTCTACACCGGGATCCACAAGAACCTCTTCGGGGGATCCTGCGACCCTTTCCGCGGCGCCGACCCGTCGTCTTTCAAGAGCCGGATCTACCACGCGACCGGCCGGCGGGACGAGTTTGAGATGTCGAAGCTCTATAACGGCTTCGACTCGTACGTGACGGCCTCGCGCGGCGAAGGCTGGAACCTCCCGCTCGTCGAGGCGGCCGCCTGCGGCCTGGTCGCGATCGCGCCGCTGTCGACCTCGCACTTGGACATCTTCGAGGGCGGCACCACCAAGGACGCGCTCTTCTTCAAGCCTACGGGGTTTGTGGAGATCGCCGGCTCCGCGTCCGTCTGCCGCTGGTACGACGGCCAGGTCTTCGCGGACTACGGCGAGGATTCGATCGAGGAGCTCGCCCAGGCGATGAGGACCGCGACGTCCTACTTCCGGGGAAGCGCCCTCAACTGCTCGCACCGGATCCGGGAGACCTTCAACTGGGATCGTGTGGCCGCGCGCGTAACGCGGCATCTTCTGGAGATACAGGGGGTTTGAGATGAGCGACCTGAATTTCAAGGATCTCCGCACGGCGAACGTGACCAGGTGCGAGCGATGGCATCCACCTAGCTCCGTTCCTTGGAGCGCGGCAGACTGGTCGAACGCCACCTGCGGCGAAGTCGGAGAGATGGCCAACGTCATCAAGAAGATCCGCCGCCACGAGACGGGCGCCGTGAACCAGGGCGACCCATCCCTCGAGGACCTGAAGAAGATGGCGGCCGCGGAGATGGCTGACGTGGTGATCTACGTCGACCTCCTAGCGAACTACCTGGGCGTTGACCTAGGCGAGGCCATCAAGGCCAAGTTCAACAAGACCTCGGAGAGGTACGGATTCCCAGAGAGGCTCACATGAAGATCCACATCGCCAAGTTCGTCGACCTCTCCGCGAAGCGCGGCGGCTGGCCGTCACACTCCAGCCTGGTCGGCCGCTGCGGCCGAACGCAGCCGGGACAGACCACGACGAGACGAGATCGGGCAACGTGCAGAGCTTGCTTGAAAGCGAAAGCCTGACAGTTATGCCGACCGGCCGAGAAGCCGTTGCCTACGGCGGACCGGGCCGTCGGGTGTTGTCGTAGGGGCCCCGGTTCCGAGCCGGGCCCCTTGAAACTTTGGAGGCTGCGATGACCAAGAAGTCTAAGAAGCAGAAGACGTACGGCGGATCTCCGTTCGAGGTTCGGAAGTGGTGCCAGGACTGCATTGGCGAGTTGAGGCACTGTCCGTACAAAGGGAAGCATCCGAAGGAATCGAGTTCATGACGAATCCGATTCGCTGGTGGCTTACTAAACTCGTCCACTTCTACCTCTGGTGGACGAGACTCGACCGCCCGAATCCGAAGCCCATGAAGGCGCCGAGATACAAGTGCGGCCACTTGAAAGGCGAGTCCGAAACGTGTGGAGATCTTTACTGTCGGTAGCGGAGGATAGATGAGAAAGACGCGTAGGCCCGGGTCCCTGATCGACATCTCCGAGTCCCTGATTTCCCTGTTCCGGGTGAAGCCGGGGAGCCGGGATGCGGTCCGGATCCACCGCGCAATGCGGTACGCGCAGATCAACGGGATCAAGCTGGCGGCCGCCGTAGCCGAAGACTACGACCAGTACAGCAGCCACCCCTATCTGGTCAGCGAGTGCATCCTCGGGAAGCTGAACGTGATGGCCGGGAAGCCGGCGAAGAACCCGCACGCCAAGGACATCGACCAGGTCCTCACGGCGATCGAGCGACGCGTCGACAGCATCGAGGCGACGACGACGTTCCTGGCGCGGACGGCCAGGATGAAGTGGGACGGGCCCGTCAAGGCGAGGAGGTAGCCGATGAGCGAGGACCTGGACCGGACGATGGAGATGAGCAACATGCTCAAGTCCAAGTCCGACGAAATCGCGAAGCTCCGGAAATGGATCTCCATGTTCTCGGAGTGCGACTGCGAAACCAGAAAGCTGCCGGGTCGACCCCACTGGTTCGCGTGCAGGAAGGCGCTCGCTGAAAAGGTCCTGTGGCCTTCCGGGCGAGCCCTCGACTGGAAGGAGCGCGCCGACATCATCCATCGGGCGGTGACTCCAGGCCTTCCGCACTACACCGCCGGCGACGCGAAGTTCCTGGGTCTCTTCCTGGCCGGCGAGGTGGGCGAGCTCTGCAACCTGATCAAGAAGGAGTGGATGGAGGAGTTCGGCGTCGCCAAGCCTCAGGGCGACAAGAAGGATGCGATCCGCCTGGAGCTCGCGGACGTCCGGATCTGCCTCGAGCTCCTGGCCAGGTGCTACGAGGTAGACCTCGATCTCGCCTGCGAAGAGAAGCTCACGATCTGCGAGAGGCGGTGGCCCGAGGCCGGCGTGGCCGTCCGGACGGAGCAGGAAGTGAAGGGCGTCTGCACTCGATGCGGCCATCCTGTTCCGCCTGGATTCCTTGCGTGCAATGGTGACGGGTCCCATCCGGCCGTGACACAGTAGAGGTAAAGGGTGCAGACGCAGAAGGCGTGGGAGCAGTTAAAGAGATGCCTGACCGACTCCCACTGTTCTTGTGAGATCGACGGCCACTGTTGTTTTTGCGAATACAGAAACCTCTCAGAGGAATCGGAAGTACGGATGGTGGCCCCATTCGGCTCGAGCGATGACGAGATCGCTGAATTTCTGAAGCTGGCACAGAAAAGGTGAAGAATGCCATACATCAGAACCTTGGTGTGGCGCGCGATGTCATTCCGGTCTCTCGCTCCAAGAAAACCGTTGTTCGGGCCTGGTCCGGCTTGGGTCTTTGAAATGATCGGAGACCTTGTTGAAAGGTGGACAGGAGTCTTCATTTGGTAGCTCCAAGATTCGCGGCCTACTACATCATCTCGAACCAGGTCCAGGCGCGCTGGGAGCGGATGCTCAAGCTGCAGCTGGATCTCTGGCCGGCCTGGCTCGACGTGAAGAAGGTCTTCGTGGTGAACGAGGACTACAAGTACGAGTCCCGGTTCCCGAAGAACGCCGGCGACGTGGTCCGGATCAAGCTCTTCGACGACAAGGGGCACATCCTTTTTGCTCGCGCGAAGAACACGGGCCTGCGGTGGGCCGAGACGCACCAGGTCGACTGGATCCTGGACGCGGACGCCGACAGCGTGATCGTGAAGCCTCCGGACAGGGAGCCGTCGACGCCGTACAGTTCGATGCTCTGCCACTTCCAGGGGGAACTGGAATCTCTAGAGGAGGTCGAGAAGAAGGCACGGGCCGGCAAGCTCCAGCTGCGCCACTTCAGCCGGTTCCTCCTGCATCGCAACGTCTTCGCGAATCACAAGTTCGATGAGGAGTTCTTCGGGTACGCCGGCGAGGACGTGGACTACCACCTGAACCTCGTCCAGCATCAGAACGTCCAGTGGAGCGACTGCGGGATGGCTGGCATCAACCTCTACCACGCCATGGGTGAGCGCCGCGGGAACCTGGACCGGCTCAAGAAGAAGAGAGGGTAGCATGGACTTGACCAACGAGGACCTGACGATTCTCCTGCGGTCGCTGCTCCGGTCGATCGAGAAGACCCCGCCGTCGGAGCGCGCCAGGCACAAGGCGGTCTACGACAAGATCGCCGCGGAGTCCGCCAGGAGGATGCCGCGCGAGGAGCTCGCCAAGCTCGGCCGCGCCATCGGCCACGCGATCGGGGAGTGAGATGTTGAAGTGCGCCTACTGCCGCAAGCCGGCCAGGAAGATCCGCTGCCACTGCAAGGGGGAGTGCCGCGGGCACGGGATCGCCCTCACCTGCAGGAGACACAAGAACAAGCCCGTGTTCGTCCGGTTCAGCCGCGCGCCTGTCGCCATCACCGACCGGGACATCCCATGAAAAAAACGCTCGCGATGATCGTGAAGGACGAGGAGCCGATGCTCTCGAGGACGCTGCCGCTCATGGCGCCGCTCTTCGACGAGATCGTCGCCCTCGACGCCGAGTCGAAGGACCGGACGGTCGAGATCCTCCGCCACCACAAAGCCAAGGTCGAGATCTGGCCGTGGAAGGGGGACTACTCCTTCGCCAGGAACGGCGCGATCAACCTGGCTACGGGGGACGCGATCTTCATGTTCGACGCCGACGAGGTGGTGCTGGACACGGGCCTCGAGGTCGTCGCGCGGGCCCTCAGGAACGAGCCGGCGGCCTCGCTTCCCAGGATCGAGTTCGTGTACGACGTGGACCACTACAACCCGGGCCTCTGGCCGGACTGGCAGTGCAGGTTCTTCCGGGCGGACGCGCGACCCAGGTTCATCGGCCGCGTGCACGAGTGCCTGGTCGTCACCCTGAAGAGCGGCCATGATGCGAGGGCGTTCGAGATCGCGACCCACGTCGAGGCTTGCCCCATCTACCACTACGGGCAGACGAAGCCGGTCAAGGAGACCGTCCTCAGGCACTACAACTACGGCAGGATCCAGAAGGGCCTGGCGCCCGCGGCGGAGCTCCCGGAGGGGTACCCCGTCGAGCTCCACCACAACGTATCCCTGTTCCCGGGAAAGCACCCATTGTCGAATCATACTTGACTGTAACGTACCGTGTGGTATACATGCGGTAGGTGAGAAGGAGGCCGGTATGATGACCCTCGCGCTCGCGATCCTCCTGGGCGGCCAGGATCCCCTCCCGTCGGACGTGAAGCAGGCGCTCCAGGTCCTGGTGGCGACCCCCGACGACCAGAAGGCGGCGACCACGGCCGGCCGCTGGTACGCCCAGGCCGGCGACTTCGAGAAGGCCATGCCGCTCCTGGCCAAGGGCTCCGACGAGGTTCTCCGGAAGATGGCGGAGCGCGAGGCGGCCGCCGGCGACAACGCCTACGAGCTCGTCGAGATCGGGGACGAGTGGCTCAAGCTTTCCTCGAAGACTCCGAAGGCGAAGGCCAGCTACCGCGGCCGCGCGATCCATTGGTACGGCCGCGGCTGGGAGAAGCTGAACGACCCGGTGTGGCGGATGAAGCTCCGCGAGAAGCTCCTTCAGATGGCGGGGATCACGGATGCGCTTCGGGGCCCCGGCGCCGCCAAGGGCTGGGACATGTTCGAGGCGGGGAAGACCTGCGCGACCGATCAGGTCGGCCACAGCGGCGCGCGGTCGCTCCGGATGTGGAACGCGCCGGATGACCTGACGAAGAAGCCGGGCGCCTCGACGGCCCCCATGATCACGAAGGCCGGGAACGTCTACAAGATCTCCGCCTGGGTGCTGGTCGACGGCGGCGACGCCCCCGGGGACGTGCGCCTCCGCTTCTGGGACGCCTCCGGGAAGTTCATGGGGCAGCAGGGCGCGGTGATCCCCGGCGACGCGCCCTACTGGCAGGAGATCAAGGCCGAAGTGACGGCGCCCGCGGGCGCGGCCAAGATGGACTGTCAGGTGATCGTGATCTCGAAGGCCGGGCGCACCTGGGTCGACGACGTGAGCGTCAAGCTCGACGGCCAGGAGCTCGTCCAGAACGGATCCTTCGAGAAGTAGATGGCCAGCCTGCTCGCCGTCCAGGAGTGGAACCAGTGGACCATCATCGTCCCGGTCGCGCTCGCCCTCGTCATCCTGATCGTCGGAAAGATCTGGGATCGCTTCTCGGGGAGGAAGTCATGAAGAGGAAGCTGTTCACGGCCTTCCTGTCCGGCGTCTGCGTGAGCGGGCTCGCCTTCGGCTACGTCCTCCAGCACACCGACCGGCTCGTCCAAGGCGCCTGGGTCGCGAGGGAAGATCAGACGTCCTCCACGATCCGCTTCTACCACGACGCCACGGACAACGTGATCTGCGTGAAGGTTCCGATCCCGGACTTCCCGACGACCAAGGGGAGGCACTCCGGGGTCGCGACCACCACCGTCAAGATCTGGGAGGAGGCCGACGGGTTCACCGAGAACCTCATGATGACCGACGCCTACGAGGTTCAGAAGATGGAGCTCCTGGACCTCGAAACCTGGAAGAAGCTCTGGTGATCACGACCTGCACGTCCTGCGGCCGCCTCTACGAGGCCGGGAGCGAGGAGCAGGCCTACGAGGCCGTCCGTCTCTGCGGCGGAACTCGCTGTTCAGGCGGCGGATCCGACCTCTGCCACGAGACGGTCTCCTTCGACGGCGGGGAGATCTACTGCTACAGGCCAAACCCGTGTCCGGTCCATTCCATTAAAAAAAGCACGGCCGGTGGTCGGCCGTAGTGTATAACGTCGGGAAGGAGGCACTATGACGTTCGGGGATGGAGAGTTCGGGAAGCACGTGAAGATGCTGCGCCAGCGCCACGGCTGGACCCTCGAGAAGGTGGCCAAGAAGCTCGGCACCCACAAGGGGTACGTGAGCGGCATCGAGAACAACAAGGTGAACCCGCCCGCGGCCAAGATGATCCGGCGCTACGCCCGGATCTTCAACATGAGCCCTGGCGAGGAGATGAACCTGCTCGTCAAGGGCTGCATCGAGAAGATGCCCGAGGACGTCAGGAATTTCATCGGCGGCGTGTTCCAGCTGGCGGACCGGCCGGCCTCGGCCGCGCCGGCGTCAGTCGCGGTTTAAGACGGACGGCTGGGTGAGGGGCGCCCCGGTGGTGGGGCGCCCCATGGGATGGGGAGATGGGTATGGGGCCGAGAGGGGCGATCGCAGATCTCGACGACGAGGTCGAGCCACGCGGACAAATCCAACCGGACGGGCCACGGAAGATGGTCTGTCCCGAGTGCCCGGAGATCCTGGACAAGCCTGAGGATCTCAGCGTCCACCTCGTCCGGCACGAGGAAGTCTGGACGCCGGCGAACGAGACGGAGCGGCTGCAGGCCTACGAGTGCCCGAAGAAGTGCGGCCGCTGGTTCTCGAGGAAGAAGTACGGAGTCGCCAAGCCGGTCGAGTACAGAGCTCACATCTCGATGTGCGACGGTTCAAAGCCGCTTGTCGCGGCGCCGCGCGTCGACGAATCAGGGAAGGAGAACGACGTGGCAAAGAAACCAAAAGCGACCAGGTCAAAGTTCAAGTGGTTCTGCGACGATCACAACTTCGGCACCAACGGCCCGCGCGCCTGGGGAGACCACCAGGTCGAGAAGCACGGAGCGGTCCGCCGCGGCCGCAAGCCCCGCGCGTCGACGACCGACCCCGAGGGCGAGCTCCAGGAGACCCCGCTCATGCGCGCGCAGCGCGAAGCGAACGAGCGCAGGGACCAGGACCAGCGCGAGGCCGCCGCCGGCGGCGCCGGCGAAGCGAACGACGTCGAGCCGGTCGCGAAGGAGAAGACCGCGATCGACCTGGCGATCGAGGAGCTCGAGGGGAAGAAGGGCTACCACCAGGCCAAGCTCACCGAGCTCGACGAGACCATCGCGAAGCTCAAGCCCTTCAGCGTCGCGGAGCGGCTGAAGTAAAAAATAGTTGCCATTCTGGATTTCATAGAATAATATTCTCGCACTGTTCACTAGAACAGTGCAGGGGATGAGAGGAGGAGACAGTGGCCGAGCCGCAGAGCGAGAACACACCCAAGGAGCCGACGTACGAGGCTCCGGAGCACATCA
>Ga0310812_10000144_pt1 | contig 31805 bp, 31 predicted proteins | sample NN3metagenome_FD_205747 | JGI IMG/M metagenome (GOLD analysis project Ga0310812, IMG submission 205747) | Soil microbial communities from experimental microcosm in Duke University, North Carolina, United States - NN3 | ecosystem: Engineered > Artificial ecosystem > Soil microcosm > Unclassified...
GCCATCCCGGTTGACAGGATGACGGGGAGTCCCAGTCCGCCCACCACCTCGAGCATGGGGAGATTGGTCACGTCGCCCGAGGAGATCTTCAGACGCTTGACGCCGAGGCGCTTCAAGTAGTGTGCGCTGTCAACGTCGAAGGGCGTGGACATGAACTCGATGCCGCGGCTCGCGCAGTGGGCCCACAGGTTTTCGTGCGCGGCGGCCGAGAGCTCCAGCACGGACAGCATCGCATGCTGGCTCGCCGCGGTCCCGAGCGCCCGCTGCTGGTACTCCGCGGTGGGCGCGGTGCGGGTCACGAGGCCGTCCGCGGTGAAGGTCTGGAACTTCACGGCATCGGCGCCGGCCGCCGCCGCCACGTCGACGAGCGCGCGCGCGAGGGCGAGGTCGCCGTTGTGGTTGACGCCCGCTTCCGCGATGACGAAGGTCCGCCCGATCATCGGCCCATTATAGCCGCGCGCTCGGGACCATTCGCCGCTCCGCGAGAGCTCAGCGCGGCCGAGCCGGCACGCCGGCCACCGTGGCGCCGGGCGCGACGCGGTCGGTGACTACCGCACCCGCCGCGACCACCGCGCCCGCTCCGATCTCGACCCCGGGCAGGACCACCGCGCCCGCCCCGAGGAAAGCGCCCTCGCCCACGATCACGCCGCCCGCCATCACGACCCCGGGCCCGAGATAGGCGTGATCGGCCAGCCGGCTGTCGTGCTCGACGATGGAGCCGCTGTACACGACGACGTTGCGTCCGACGGTGACGCGCGCAGCCAGGACGCCTCCGCCGAACACCACCGAGCCGGCGCCGACCGCAGCCGAGCGGGCGATCACCGCCCGGGGATGTGCGAGCGACGGGGCGGGGAGGCCATGCTCGAGCGTGAGCTCGAAGAGGCGGCGGCGCGCGGCCATCGCGGTGTTACCCACCCCCACCAGGGCGCCATCGCAGCGCCCCGCCCGGAAGGCGGTGACGCCTGCCGCATCATCGCCCCAGACGGGCAGGCCAAGTCTCGACTGACCGCGGAGGGCGGGGTCGGCGTCGGTGAAGGCCACCGGCGCGTGCACGCCCTCCTCGGCGGCAAGGTCGGCCACCGCCTGACCGTGCACGCCCGCGCCCAGGATCAGGAGTCGCATGGGTCCCGCATCGTATCCCGCCGCCGGGTCACGTGCCGCGCAAGCCCGCGCGAAGAAAATCGTGGAACGCGCGCGGTGAGAGGAGCGACATGGCGTACCGGAGATTGTCGCCGGTCCGCGGATGCATCCAGCCGAGCCCGAAGAAATACACGGCGATGGCGACGAGGGCGGCGGGCAGCGCCGGCCAGGGCTCGGGCACGTGCGCCGGGCCGAGGAGAGCGGCCACTGCGTGGAACACGGCGAGGCTCACCGCGAAGGCGCCGAGATAGGCGGGAATCCTCGTGAAGAATCCCACGCCCGCGAGCTCGCGCGTCCAGCGCATGTAGACCCAGCAGGGGAAGGCGACGAGGATCAGCCGCGCCAGCGCCGCCCCCGTGGCCCCGGGCAGGAGCCAGGGTACGAGGAGGGCGAGCACGCCGAGATATACGGCGAGCCGCAGCAAGTTGACGGGGATGAAGCGATGCGTCTCCTCGAGCGCGTTCACGATCAGCGTGTACGGATTGACGATCGCCTGCAGCACGGAAGTCACCACGAGCAGGCGAAGCGGCCACACCGCGGGTAGGAACGCCTCCCCGTACAGCGCCAGGATCACGAGCTCGGCGCCCGCCCACAGGGCCAGACCCAGCGGGACGACGAGGAACAGCAGCTTGTCGAGCCCGTTCTCGAAAAGGCCGCGCGCCTCGCGGTCGGCCCCCTCGGACCGGCGCGCGTAGAGCTGGGAGAGTCGCGTGAAGAGGAGGGTGGCCGGGGCCTGCATCACCGAGGACAGCGCTTCCCACAGCGCCCGCGCGATGTGGTAGTAGCCGGCGGCGGTGAGCCCGGCCCAGCGGCCCACCACCACGCGGTCCACCGAGTCCTGGAAGAGGGCGATCGGCGTGGTGACGAGGAAGGGCCGCGCGAAGCGCCAGTAGCCGCGGAAGCTCTCGGCGGTGGGGGCGCGGGGACCGATGCCGTGACGGACGGCGAGCACGAGGGCCGCGCCGGAGAGGGCGATGAGCCCTTCCAGCAGGAACGTGCCGGCGACCCACGTGATGTGCGGCGTCCAGGCGAGCACCAGCACGGTGCTCACGAGGCGCGCGCCGCGCGCGACGAGCAGGATCAAGGCATACGGCACGACCCATTCCCGGGCGAGGAAGACCTTCAAGTAGATATCAGCAAGCCCGGTGGCAAGCTGGGCGCCCAGCATGCATGCGAAGACCTGGACGAGCCGCCCCCACGGCGCGAAGCCGGACACCGCCCAGGCCACGCCCAGCGCCGCGAGCAGCAGGAGGTCGAGGGCGAGCTGGACGGTGAGCATCGTCCCCAGGCATCGGCCGGGATCCTGACCCTCGGCCAGGCGCTTGAGGTGCGCCTGAGCGAACCCGGGCAAGAGCGCCGCCATGATCAGACCCACCACGCCCATGCTGAAGCCGATCGACCCCACCGCCTCCGGGCCGAGCGTCCGGGCGATGAGGATCGACACCAGCATGCCCAGCGCGCTCCCGAACCAGGTGCTCCCCAGCAGCAGCAGGGACTTGCGGCCCAGATCCTGGCGCGCCATGCGCTCAGATTCTATCCCAGCGGCCCCCCCGAACCGGGCGGGGAATTTGCCTAAGTCCCCGAACTTCCATATGATTAAGCCTCGGTGATGACGTGGCCGTGAACCCCGCCCTGGTGATCTCCCCGGCCGCCTCCATCCGCGAGGCGCTGGAAGCCATCACCAAGAACAGCCGCCAGGCCGTGGTGGTGGTCGAGCCCGATGGCCGGCTGGCCGGGCTCGTGACGGACGGCGACCTCCGGCGAGCGATGCTCCGGGGCCTTTCTCTCAACGATCCCATCACCCAGGCCATGAACACGCACCCGACCGTCGCCCCCGCGACCACGGATCGCGGCGAGGCGCTGGCGCGCATGCGGGCACGCCGGATGCGCCACCTGCCGCTGGTGGATGGGGCCGGCCGCCTGGTCGACCTCGTCTGGCTCGAGGATCTGCTCGATACCGGGCGCATTCCGAATCATGCGGTGCTCATGGCGGGAGGCGACGGCAAGCGCCTGCGGCCTCTCACCGACGCGATTCCCAAGCCGCTGCTCCACGTGGGCGGCAAGCCCATCCTGGAAGTGCTGATGGAGCGGCTGCGCGCGGCGGGCGTGCAGACCTTCCACATCACCGTGCGCCACAAGTCCGAGATGATCGAGGAGCACTTCGGCGACGGCAGCCGGCACGACGTCACCATTCGCTACATCAGGGAAGACGAGCCGCTCGGCACCGCCGGCGCACTCACCCTGCTGACGGAGACCCCGCGCGATCCGTTCTTCCTCGTCAACGGGGACATCCTGACGAAGTGCGACTTCCACGGCATGCTGGCATTCCATCGGCGCACGGGGGCCGACGTCACGGTGGGCACCGTGCGCCAGCAGATCGACCTCCAGTACGGCGTGGTGGAGGTCGAAGGCGACCGGCTCACCACGCTCTCCGAGAAGCCCCGCCTCGACCTGCGCATCAATGGCGGGATCTACGTGATCGAGCCCTCCGTGCTCGCGCGCATCCCGCGCGGGCGCGTCTTCGACGCCACCGACCTGATCCGGCTGTTGCTCGCTGACGGCGGGCAGGTGGCGGCATTCCCCATCCGCGACTACTGGCTCGACGTGGGGCGGCTCGACGATTTTCACAAGGCCGATCGCGACGTGGCCGAGGGCCTCCTTGACTAGCGTGGGGGTGATCGGGCTCGGCTATGTGGGGCTCACGCTCGCGGTCTCGCTCGCGCGCAAGGGCTTCGCCGTGCACGGGATGGACACGTCTCCCCGCGTCCTCGAGGCGCTCGCGGCGAGGCGCTCGCATCTCTTCGAGCCCGGCGTGGAGGAGGCGCTGCACGATCTGATCGGCGATCAGCTCCACGTCGGCCCGGCCCTTCCCACAGGCGGTGTGGAGGCGGTGGTGATCTGCGTCTCGACGCCGGTGGCGGAGGGCTCGCACGCGCCGGAGCTGGAGAACCTCCGCCGCGCCGCGCGCCACGTGGCCGAGCGCTGCGCGCCCGACACGCTCGTGGTGGTGCGCTCCACCGTGCCGGTGGGCGGCACCCGCGCGGTGGTCCTGCCGGAGCTCGCCGCGCGCTGGCCGGCCCCGCGGCTGGCGTTCGCGCCCGAGCGCACGATTCAGGGCCAGGCGCTGCGCGAGCTCGCCGAGCTGCCGCAGGTGGTGGGCGGGGTGGACGCGGCAAGCCGCGATGCCGCGATGGCCCTCTTCTCGCGCTTGACCCGCCATGTGGTTCCGGTGGGCTCGCTGGAGGCGGCGGAGCTCGTCAAGCTCGCCAACAACTGCCACACCGACCTCATCTACTCCTACGGCAATGAGATCGCGCTGCTCGCGGAGCAGTGGGGCGTCGATCCCCTCGAAGTCATCCGCGCCGCCAATCTCGACTACCCGCGGCCCGACCTCGCCAAGCCCGGCTTCGTGGGCGGCGCGTGCCTCACCAAGGATCCCTACATCCTCCTGAGTGCGGCCCGCGCCAAGGGGCATGAGCCGTGGCTCGTGGGCCGCGCCCGCGCGCTCAACGAGCACCTCCCTCTGCGGGTCGCGGAGCGCGTGGTCGGGCTGATCCGCGCGGCGCGCGGCAGCGCGGAAGGGGCGCGCCTGACCGTGCTCGGCTGGGCCTACAAGGGCTGGCCGCCCACCGATGACATGCGCGGCGCGCCGGTGGTGCCGATGCTCCCGCTCTTCCGCGCGGCCGGGCTCAGCCTCAGGGGGCACGACTACCTCGTCGCCCCCGACGTCATCCGCGGGCTGGGCGCGGAGCCGGTCACGCCGGAGGCGGGGTTTGCCGGCGCCGACGCGGTGCTCGTCACCATGAACCACCCGGAGTACGCGAAGCTCGATCTGCCCCCCCTGCTCGCGGGACTGCGCCGGCCCGCCGTGCTGTTCGATGCCTGGCGCATCCTCGACGAGGAGGGGGTGCGCGCGGCGGGGGTGCGCTACGCCGGGATCGGCTATGGCTAGGATCCTCGTGCTCGGTGGCGCGGGCTTCATCGGCTACCACCTCGCGAGTCGCCTCGCCGCCGAGGGCCACGCCCTCACGCTGGTGGACGATCTCTCCCGCGGGCAGGCCGACGCCCCGCTCGAGACGCTGCTCGCCGGCCCCGCGGTGGGCCTGCACCGCGGCGATCTCACGGATCCGGCCGCGCTGGACGGGCTGTCACGCGACTGGGATCAGGTCTACATGCTGGCCGCCGTGGTCGGCGTGCGGAACGTCGAGCGGGACCCGTCGCGGGTGATTCGCGTGAACACGCTCGCCCTGCTGAACGTGCTCGCCTGGTTGCCCGGATGCGGGGAGACCCTGTTCTTCTCGTCCACCAGCGAAGCCTATGCGGGCGGCGTGACCGGCGGCAGCGTGCCGGTCCCGACGCCCGAGGACGTGCCGCTCTCGGTGCCCGATCCCGGCGCTCCACGCTGGGCCTATGCGGCGAGCAAGATCCTGGGCGAGGCGGCGGTGCTCCACGAGGCGCGCGCGCGGGCCCTCCGGGTGGTGGTGGGCCGGTTCCACAACGTGTACGGGCCCCGTATGGGCGCGGACCACGTGATCCCCGAGCTCTCGCTCCGCGCGCTGCGCCGCGAGCAGCCGTTCCGCCTCTACGGCGCGGAGCAGCGCCGGGCCTTCTGCCACGTGAGCGACGCCGTCGAGGCGATGGTGCGGCTCATGGCCACGGAGACAGCCTGGGGGCGCGTGGTCAACATCGGCAACGACGCGGAGGAGACGCGCATCGGCGATCTCGCGCGCCTCGTGCTCGACGTCGCGGGCTTCGCTCCCACGCTCGAGCCCGTCCCCGCGCCGCCGGGATCGGTGGATCGGCGCTGCCCCGACCTCACGCGCCTGCGCGCCCTCACCGGCTTTCAGCCCAAAGTGGGGCTCGCCGCGGGGGTGCGCGACACCTTCGACTGGTACCGACGCTGGGCGGCCGGCGAGGGGCGGGGGCGATGAGCGAAGGACGGCGGGTGATTCCCAACGCGGCGCCGCATCTCGCCGGCAACGAGTGGAAGTACCTCAAGGAATGCCTGGACACCAACTGGGTTTCGTCCGCCGGACCCTTCATCGCGCGCTTCGAGCGTGCGGTGGCGGACTGGGTAGGCGTGCCCCACGCGGTGGCCACCGTGAACGGTAGCGCGGCGCTCCACGTCGCGCTCCTCGCGGCAGGCGTCCGGCCGGGCGACGAGGTGCTGGTCCCGACGTTCACGTTCATCGCGACCGCGAACGCGATCGCCTACTGCGGCGCGCATCCGGTGTTCTTGGACGTCGAGCCGGTGGCGTGGGGTCTGGATCCGGCGAAGCTCGCGGACTTCCTCGCGCGCGATTGCCGGCGGGACAACGGACACACCGTGAACCGGCGCACCGGCCGCCCCATTCGCGCCGTGCTGCCCGTGGACCTCTACGGCCATCCCTGCGATCTCGACCCGGTGCTGGCGGCGGCTCGAGACCACGGGCTGGCGGTGGTCGAGGATGCGGCGGAGGCCCTGGGTGCGGTGTACCGCGGCCGGCCGGTCGGCGGCGACGCGCCCCTGGCGTGCCTCTCGTTCAACGGCAACAAGGTGATCACGAGCGGCGCGGGCGGCATGGTGCTCACGCGGGACGACGCCCTCGCCGCGCGGGTGCGCGGCCTCACCACGCAGGCGCGCGGCGACGCGCTGGAGTTCGTCCACGGCGAGGTGGGATTCAACTACCGCCTGTCCAATCTCCATGCCGCGCTGGGGCTGGCTCAGATCGAGCAGCTCCCGGGCTTTCTCGAGGCCAAGCGCGAGACCGCCGCCGCCTACGCCGCCATGCTCGCGGGCGTCGATGGCGTGACGATGGCGGGGGAGGCGCCCTGGGCCCGCTCCGCCTGGTGGATGCCGTCGCTGCTGCTCGACGAGCGGCGCGGCCCGGACGTCCGCGCGCTCCTGCGCGACCTCAACGCGGAGGGTATCCAGGCCCGGCCGCTCTGGCGGCCCCTGCACCTCCAGCCCGCATTCGCGAATGCCCAGTGCCATACGATCGAGGTGGCGCCGCGCCTCTATGCCCGGGGGCTGTCCTTGCCGTGCTCGGTCGGCATCACCCCGGAGGAGCGGCGCGCGGTCGTGGAGGCCCTGCTGCGGCGTCTGTCGTGAGCGTGGACGCGACGCTGCGCACACGCATTCGCGACTACTACACGCGGTACTACCGGGACACGCTCGGGGTCCGCGACTGGCCGAGGCTCGTGGACCTGCGGGAGGACGAGGAGACGCAGGAACAGCAGCAGCTGGAGCAGCTCCGGCGCGCGCTGGCATCGCCCGCGCTCCCTGGCCCCGTCCTGAACGTCGGCTGCGGCACCGGAGGCTTCAACGTCCTCGCGGCGAGCGCGGGAGTCCGCATGGTGGGCGTGGACGCCGACGCCGAGGCCATCGCGATCTGCGCCCTCAAGCGCCGCAAGCATGGCGGCGGGCCCTTCGTGCGCGGGGTCGCGGAGGCGCTGCCCTTTCGCGACGGCGCCTTCGGCCTGGTGTACTGCTTCTCGTCGATCGAGCACGTACAATCGGTCGAGGCGACGGTGCGCGAGATGGTGCGGGTCACGCGGCCGGGCGGCGCCCTCTACGTGCACACCCCGAACGCCTGGTCCTGGTACGAGGGACACTACAAGGTGCACTGGGTCCCGTTCCTGCCGCAGGCCGCGGGTCGCGTGTACCTGCGCTTGCACCGGCGGCCCACCGCCTACCTCGGCACGCTCCGGCGTCTGAGCCCGAGCCAGCTCGCGCGGGCGTTCCGCCGACACGGCGTCACCGATCTACGCTTCCTCGACAACGAGACACCGCGCGAGTCCGTGGGGCGCTTCTGGCCCGTGCTTCGCCACTACTATCGCCTCACCGGTGTCGCGCCGTTCGTGGAGCTGGTGGCCCGGAAGCCGTGAGCGTGATCCTCTTCGCCAGCGAGTACTATCCGCCGTTCGCTCCGGGCGGAGCCGAGTGGAGCACCGCCGCGTGGGCGGCCGCGCTCACGCGGCGCGGCCAGCCGGTGGTGGTGGTGACTCCCAACTACGGCGCGGCGGCGCGCGAGACGCGCGACGGCGTCACCGTGATCCGCGTCCCGTTCCCGCTCCGGCTGCACCCGGGGCAGGGGGAAGCCGCCTGGCTCGTGCACCGCAACGCGCTCTTCTATCGCTACTTCGGCTGGTGGATTCGCCGGATTGCCGCGGCGGAGGGCGCCCGCGTCATCCACGCCCACGGCAAGGCGGCGCTGGTGGCGGGCCTGCGCGCGGGTGATCGGCTGGGTGTGCCGGTGGTCGCGACCGTCCGCGACGCCGGCCTTCTCTGTCCGCTGGGCTTCTGCACGATGTTCGAGACGACGTGGAAGACGTTCGACTGCACGATGGCGCAATACGAGACCCGGTGCATGCCCTATTTCTTCGAGCACTATCACGCCGCGGCGGGGCCCCTGCGCCGGGCGCGCCTGCAGACCTCACTGCGTCTGGGCTGGCGAGACCAGCAGGCACGCTTCCAGGCGCTCGCGCGGGCCGATGCGGTCGTTGCGGTGAGCCGCGGCATCCTCGAGATCTATCCCGAGCGGCTGGTCGGCGGCGGCCGCAGCGAGGTCGTGCACACGCTGCCGCCGATGATCACCCCGCCGGCGCCCGAGGCGAGCGTCGCCCTTCGGGCGCGCCTCGGCATCGGGCCCGGACCGCTGGTGCTCTATGCGGGCAAGCTCTCGCGAGGGAAGGGCACCCCGGTGCTGGCCGCCGCGCTGCCCGAGATTCGCCGCGCGGTGCCCGGCGTGCGCTTCGCCTTCGCGGGCAAGGGCGAGACCGCGCCGCCCGCCGCGCCCGACGTGCACGTGCTCGGCTCGCTGCCGCAGCCCGACCTCTTCGCGCTCTACACGGCCGCCGACGTCGTCGTCGTGCCCTCGGTGTGGCCGGAGCCACTCTCCCGCGTGCTCCTGGAGGCGATGCAGCTCGGACGGCCCGTGGTCGCGACGCGCGTGGGTGGCACGCCGGAGGCGGTGGACGACGGCGTCACCGGTTTGCTCGTCGAGCGAGGGGACGCGGCGGGGCTCGCGCGCGCGATCGCCGAGCTTTGCCTGGACCCCGAGCGCCGGCTCAAGATGGGCGCGGCGGCGCGCGAGCGTGCCCGCGAAGTGTTCCGCGAGGACCGCATCGTCGACGGCTTGCTCGAGGTCTACCGCGCCGCGGCCGCGCGGCAGGCCGCCAAGCTCCGGCCGGCCTCGTGAGCGCCGATCTTTCCTACTATCTCGGCATGTCGTACCGGCGGAAGCATATCGACGCCGACCTCGCGCGCATGGCCGGCCACTTCGCCGGCCGCGTGCTGGACGTCGGCGGGCTCCGGCGCCGCGGCGACTTCCGTCCGCCCCCGGGCGCGCGGTGGGTGGTGGCGGACGTGGATCTCCGTCCGGCCCCGGGCGCGGGTCCGCGCGTAGGGGCCGACATCCAGGCGCTGCCGTTCCGCGCGGGTACGTTCGACGCGGTCAAGGCGACGGAGGTGCTCGAGCACGTGCCCGACGTGGCGCGCGCCCTCGCGGAGTGCCGCCGGGTGCTGCGGCCGGGCGGCGCGCTCGTGATCACCGTGCCGTTTCTGGAGCGTCTCCACGGGGATCCCGACGACTACGCGCGCTACACGCGCAGCATGTGGGAGCGGCTGCTCGCCGAGGCGGGGCTCCGGCCCACCACCATCGCCGCCCAGGGCGGTTTCTTCACGCATCTCGCGGGCCTGCTTCGGTTCCTCGTGCTGCGCGCCCCCCGGCCGCTGCGGTGGGCCGGCTACGCGACCTTCCCGCTGCTGGACGGCGTGGCCGGGCTCGATGGGCTCGCGCGCGTGCGCGAGTCCGAGCTGGCCGCGTTCGTGGGCGGGTATCTCATCGTGGCGACGCATCCATGACCCTCACGATCTGCTCGCCCCACTGCGGGGTCGCCCCGGAGACCACGTCCGGCGGCGAGACCTACGAGCGCGAGCTGCTCGCCCGGCTCGGCCAGGACGGCGTGCGGGTGGAGCTGATCCTTGCGCGGGGCAAGCCGCATCCTCAGGACGTGCCCAACTGGGGTGTGCATCGCTTCCCGATCGGCCGCGGGTTGCGCTGGTACGTGGCGCCCTTCGTGGTGCCCGACGCCATTGGCCTCGTGTGGCGGAATCGGCCCTTCGACCTCCTGCGGGTGCACGCGCTGCGCTACATCGGCCCCGCCGCCCTCTGGGCGCGACGTCTCTACGGGATCGACGCGCCGGTCGTGTCGCATCATCACCATCTCGATCCGAGCCCGCTGAACGCCGTGATCGAGCGGCGCGTGATCGAGGGCTCGGACCGCGTGGTGGTGGGGAGCGAGTTCGCCCGCCGGCAGCTCCAGGAGGAGCTGGGCGCACGCGTCGAGCACGTGGACGTGGTGCCCTACGGCGTGGACGCCCGCTTCGCGCCGCGTCCGCCGCGCCCCGACCTCCGCGCGCGCTACGGACTCGGCGAGCAGCCGGTGGTGCTGTTCTTCGGCGGGCTCAAGCCGCGGAAGAATCTTCACGTGCTCCTCGAGGCATGGGCGCGCGCGGCCGACGAGGCGCCGACGGCGCGGCTCCTCGTCGCCGGCGGGGGACCGATGCTCGACGAGCTGCGCGGGCGGGCGGCGCGGCTTGGCGTCGCCGACCGCGTGGTGTTCACCGGCTACGTCCCGGAGGCGGAAAAGACCGACGTGTTCAATCTCGCCGACATCTTCTTCTTTCCCTCCGCGATGGAAGGGTTCGGCCTCACCGTGGCCGAGGCGATGGCCTCGGGATTGCCGGTGGTCGCCTCGAACCGCGGCTCCATCCCCGAGCTGGTGGTGGAGGGCGAGACGGGATTCGTCGCCGACCCCGCGCGCGAGAGCGACGTCGTGGCGCGGCTCCTCACGCTGCTGCGCGACGCCCCGCTGCGCCGGCGCCTGGGCGATGCGGGCCGCGCGCGGGCCGAGCGACTGTACCGGTGGGAGCGCTGCGTCGAGGGGACGCGACGGGTGTACGAGGCCACGGTAGAGGCCTGGCGCCGGCGCCGGTCGGAGGGCCCGCGATGAATGGGCTCTCGCGCCTGGCGGTGCGTGCGATCGACGTGGCGAACCGCCGCGGCAAGGCGGTGGGTGTGCGCCTGGTGCGTCTCACCGGCAAGCGCCCCTACGCCCTGCATCCCAAGCACCTCGTGGAGCAGCCCCGGCACGACGGGTATCTGCCCCATCTTCGCGCGGACGACCGCGTCCTCGACGTCGGCTGCGCCAACGGCGCGCATCTCGTTCGGGCGGCCACGCGCTGCCGCGCCATCGGGGGCTTCGACTACGACCTCGCCCCGCTCCCCATCGCGGCTCGGACGATTCGCGAGCAGCGCCTGGGCAACGCCCGCGTGTTCGCCTGGGACATTACCGGCGCGTTCCCGTTCCCCGGCCGGTGCTTCTCTGCCGCGCGGTTCCTCGACGTCATCGAGCATCTGCGCCCGCGCGTGGCGGTGCGGCGGGAGATTGCGCGCGTGCTGCGCGACGACGGGCGGCTCCTCGTGCCGGGCCCCGACCGCGCTACCCGATGGCGGCGCACGCTCGAGTCCGCGGGGCTCTTCTCCTCCTCGGATCCCGACCACGACCGGCTCAGCCGCCGGACGCGCGACGCCGCGCTCCGCCGGCCGCAGGACAGCACCGGGTTCCGGGTGGTCGCGCGGAAGCGGGCCTGATGCGTCTGGGTCTGCTCCCGGCCCTCGGCGGCGGCATCCGCGAGCTGGCGAAGAGCGGCCAGGTCGCGCGCCTCGTCGACGGCTACTTCCGCCGGTACGTCGAGGTCTTCGAGGAGATCACCTACTTCAGCTATCTCGACGAGTCGATCGACGAGTACACGCAGGACGCGACGATCCGGGCTCGCGTGCGTGTCGTCTCGCCGGCCTCGTCGGTCTCGCGGGGGGACTGGGCGCGCCGGATGGTGAAGGAGGCGGGGGAGACCCTGCGGCGCTGCGACGTGCTGCGGGCGTTCCAAATCACCGGCATCACGCCGCTTCGCTGGTCCGCCTTCTGGGGCCGCCGGCTCGACGTGCCCTTCGTCACGACCTACGGCTTCTCGTACGCGACCCTGTCGAGCTCGGGGTGGAGGCGGCTCCTCAAGGGGCGCGTCGAGCGCTGGGCGCTGCGACACGCGGCCGCGGTCATCGCCACGACCGAAGCGCTCCGCGATCAGGTCCGCGCCGTCGCGCCCCGGACACGCGTAGAGCTGATCCCCAACGGCGTGGACACGGCGCGCTTCGTGCCGCGCCGGGGCCGCCGCCCCGACGGCGGTCCATTTCGCGTGCTCTACGTGGGGCGCCTGTCGGCGGAGAAGAACGTCGCGGCGGCGGTCGAGGCGACGGCCAGCCTCGGGGCGGGCGGACCGGGGAGCGCGAGAGTGACGCTGACCGTGGTGGGCTCGGGTCCGCTCGGCGACGTGCTGCGCGAACGGGCCCGGTCGCTGGGCGCCGCGGAACGCGTGGAGTTCCGGGGCATCGTCGATCAGCGGGCGCTGCCACACGTCTACGCCGAAGCCGACGCGTTCGTGCTGCCGTCGTTCACCGAGGGGCACCCCAAGGCGCTCATCGAGGCCATGGCGTGCGGCCTGCCGTGCGTGGTGTCCAATCGCGGCGGGAACCTCTCACTCGTGCAGGATGACATCACCGGCCTCCACTTCGATCCGGAGCGGCCGGCGGAGCTCGCCGAGCGGCTGCGGCGCGTGCGCGACGACCGCGCGCTGGCCGCGCGGCTGGGTAATGCGGCACGCGCGGAGGCCGTCGCGCGTTACGACCTGGGCGCGCTCGTGGACCGCGAGATCGCGCTGCTCCGGGACGTGGCGCGGACCCGTCGGTAGGGCGATGCCGCTCGCCTATTACTCCCGCTCCGCCACTGCGGAATTCTGGAGCGAGCACTGGGGGAGCCATTCGGTGGCAACCCTCCTCGAGGTCGCGCGGCGCTCGCCGCTCACCGCGATCATCGAGCGACACCTGCCCCCCCGCGGCCTCGTGCTCGAGGCGGGCTGCGGCCTGGGGCAGTACGTGCTCCTGCTCCGGGAGCGCGGCCGCGCCGCTGTTGGGGCCGACTGGAGCCTGGACGCGCTGCGAGAGGGTCGGCGCGCGGGCGCGCCCCTGGCTGCCATGGACTTGCGCGCGCTGGCGGTGCGGAGGGGCGCCGCCGCCGCCTATCTGTCGCTGGGTGTGGTCGAGCATGATCCGGCGGGGCCGGACGCCATCGTGGCCGAGGCGGCGCGCGTGCTCGCGCCGGGCGGGGTGCTCCTTCTCTCGGTGCCGTACTGGAACGGGGTGCGCCGACTCTCCCGGCCGTGGCTCGAGCGGGACGCGCGTCGGACACGCGCGGGGGGCGGCCAGTTCTATCAGTTCGCGTTCACGCGCGCCGAGGTGCGCCGCTTCCTCGAGGCGGCGAGCTTCAGGGTGCGCGCATTCCATCCGTACGATCCCGCGCGCATCCTGCGGGGCGCGCTCCGCCGCGTGCGCCGCCCGGGCGCGACGCCGCCGGGCGCCGCGCCCGCCGACGCCGCCACCGCGCCACGGGCCGGCGGCGCCCGCGGGCTGCTCCGCGCCGCCCTCTACTCGGCCCCGGCGCTGCGGCTCTTCGGGCACATGATCCTCGCCATCGCGGTGAAGCCGGAGGTCCGTTAGCCGTTGCTATACTGGGCGCGATGACCGAGTCCGAGTACCGGCTTCGGGATCTCGGCGACCGACGCGTACTCACCGTGGACGGGCAGGATCACATCACCGGCTACAGCGAGCGCGTGATCCGCATGCTCATCGAGCGCAAGGGGCCGCGCCGCGCGGCGCTCTACTTTCCGTTCAAGGAGACGCGCGGGCGGCACTTCCTGGCCCCGCTCTTCGCCTACCTCCGTGCGCGGGGGGCGCGTGGGCTCGGCGTGCTGGAGATCGGCTGCTCGTTCGGCCACATCACGGAGTACCTCGACGAGCAGCCGGAGATCGCACGCATCGCCACGTTCGACACCGACGCCGACTTCGTGGGCATGCTGCGGGCCAAGATCGAGGACGGCGGCCTGAAGAAGGTGACGAACGTGCGCTGTCTCGGCAACGACGAGACGCGCCGGCTGCCCTACGAGGACGCGGCGTTCGATCTCGTGCTCGCCATCGGCGTGGTGGAGCATCTGCCGCGGCGCAACCGTCGCGCCCAGGTGGACGAGTACTATCGCGTGTTGGCGCCGGGCGGCCACATCGCGGTGCTCGACACCCCGAACCGCGCCTTCCCACTCGAGACGCACTCGGTGGGCCTGCCGTTCGTGCAGTGGCTGCCCGCCCCGCTCGCGTACCGTTACGCGCGCCTCGGCCGGCCCGGCCGCTACCGGGGGGTGACCTACGGGGACTTCGTCGCCGACGGGACGGGTTGGCGCAACGCGACCTATCGCGACTGCCTCCCCTCGACGGGGGCGGCGCGGCTCGAGGACGTCACCGAGGAGGCGGGCTACGGCTGGCGCTTCTTCCGCGACACGGCGCGAAGCCGCACGCGGCGCGCGCTCCTTCCCGTGTTCGGCGCCGCCTGCCGCGCGTTCGCCGCAGCGGGGCGGAGCCCGTCGCTCGCGCTGCCGTACTTCAATCTGATCTTCCGCAAGCAGTGACGCCCGCCGTCTCGGTCCTCATGGCCGTGCGCGATGGCGCGCCGTGGGTGGGGGAGGCGGTGGCGAGCGTACTGGGCCAGACCGCGGGCGACCTCGAGCTGATCGTGATCGACGATGGCTCGCGCGACGGCACGCCGGCGCTGCTCGAGGGCGTCGACGATCCGCGGCTGCGCGTCGAGCGCCGGGCGCCCGCCGGCCTCACCGCGGCGCTGAACCGCGCGCTCGCCCTCGCTCGCGCGCCGCTCGTGGCGCGACTGGACGCGGACGATCTCGCCCTGCCGGACCGCCTGGCGCGGCAGCGCGCCTTCATGGATGCGCACGACGAGGTGGGCCTGCTCGGCGGCGCGGCGCGCGAGGTGGACCCCGCAGGACGCGAGGTCGCGGTGCGTCGGCCGCCCCCGGACGACGCCGCGCTCCGGGCCGCCCTGATCCGGCGCAACCCGTTCATCCACTCCGCGGTCATGGCGCGGCGCGCGCTGGTGGAGCGGGCCGGGGGCTATGACGAGTCGGTGCCGGTGGCGCAGGACTACGATCTCTGGATGCGGCTGGCGCCGCTCACCCGGCTGGCGAGCCTCCCCGAGGTGCTGGTGGTCCGCCGGCTCCTGCCCCACCGGGTGTCGGCGACGCGCGACGACGCCCGCCTTCGCGCGGAGACCCGCATTCGATGGCGGGCGCTGCGCCGCGGCGGCTACCCGTGGTGGTGCGCGGTGTTCGCCCTCCGGCCCGCCGTCGCGCTGGCGCTGCCACTTCCCCTCCGCCGCGGCGTGCGGCGCGCGCTCGGCCGGTGACGGCGGCGCGGGCGCGCCGCATCGCGGTGCTGGAGCTGCTCGTGTCGAGCCAGCTCGGCGGCGGCCCCGCCCACGTCGAGGCCCTCGTCCGTCACCTCGATCCCGCCGAGTTCGCCGTCACCGTGGGGGCGCCCGCGGGTGGGCCGTTCCTCGAGCGCTTCCGGACCGCCGGGGCCGATGTGGTCGAAATCGCGGCGGATCGCCTGTCGCCGCGCACACTCACGCGCGTGGGGTGGCTCATTCGCGCGCGCGGCGCCGCGGTGGTGCATTCTCACGGCAAGGGCGCCGGGCTCTATGGCCGACTCGCCGCCCGCCGGGCGGGGGCGGCGGCGGTGCACACCTTCCACGGTCTTCACTATGCCGGCTACCCGCCCGGCGCGCGCGCCATCTACCTCGCGCTCGAGCGCGTGCTCGCCCGCCGCAGCCACACGGTGATCCACGTCTCGGCGAGCCAGGCCGCCGCGGCGCGCCCGCTCGGGCTCGCCCCCGCCGACCGCAGCCGCGTCATCCTGAACGGAGTTGACACCGCGCGCTTGGAGGCGAACGCGCTTCCGCGAGAGCGGGCGCGCGCGGAGCTCGGCGTGCCGCCCGAAGGCGCGGTGCTGGGGACGGTGGCGCGCTTCGATCCCGTGAAGGCGCTGGAGGTGCTGCTCGAAGCGCTGCCCCGCGTGCCCGGCGCCACGCTCGTCTTGATCGGCGACGGTCCGGAGGCGGCGCCGCTGCGGGCGCGGGCGCGCGGCCTCGGGCTCGAGGCGCGGGTGGTGTTCGCCGGCGCGCGCCTCGAGGCCGCGCGCTGGTTCGCCGCGCTCGACGCCTACGTGTCGGCGTCACGCGGCGAAGGCCTGCCGCTCGCGCTCGTGGAGGCGATGGCGACCGGCCTGCCGGTAATCGCGAGCCGCGTGTCCGGCCACGTGGATACGGTGACGGATGGGGAGACGGGCGTCCTCGTGCCGGTGGACGATCCCGCCGCGCTCGCCGCCGCCGCCGCCGCGCTCCTCGCCGATCCGGCGCGCGCGCGGGCGCTCGGCGCGGCGGGCCGGGCGCGCGCGCGGCGCGACTTTTCGGTCGATCGGATGGCCGCCGAGGTCGCCGAAGTGTACCGGCGCGCGGCCGCCGCTACGGTATAATCGTCGCGATCGAGGGAAGGGGAGGCGCGCATCACATGCGGGTTCTGATCACCGGCATCACCGGCTTCGTCGGCAGCCACATGACCGAGTTCGCGCTCGCCAAGGGCGCGGAGGTCTTCGGCTCGATTCGCTGGCGCAGCAAGACCGAGAACATCGATCATCTCCGCAGCCGGATCGGACTGATCGAGTGCGACCTGCGCGACCTGTCCTCGGTTCGGAACCTCCTCGAGACGTCCGAGCCCACCCACATCGTGCACCTCGCTGCGCAGAGCTTCGTGGCTGCCTCGTGGAAGGCGCCCGCGGAGACGCTGTCCACCAACATCACCGCCCAGGTGAATCTCCTCGAGGCCATGCGCGGGCTCAAGATCGCGCCGCGCTTCCTCGCCATCGGGAGCAGTGAGGAGTACGGGCTCGTGCATCCCGACGAGCTGCCCATCAAGGAGACGAATCCCCTCCGGCCGCTGTCGCCCTACGCGGTGAGCAAGGTCACCCAGGACATGATGGGCTACCAGTACTTCCGCAGCTACGGGCTGCCGATCGTGCGCACCCGCGCCTTCAACCACGAAGGGCCCCGGCGCGGAGACGTCTTCGTCACGTCGAACTTCGCGCGGCAGGTGGCGGAGATCGAGGCGGGGGTGCGCGAGCCGGTGATGTTCGTGGGCGATCTCAAGCCGAAGCGCGACTACTCGGACGTGCGCGACATCGTGCGCGGCTACTGGTCGCTCCTGGAGCGCGGCGAGCCCGGTGAAGTCTACAACCTCTGCTCGGGCCGGTCCTGGGCGATTCAGCAGGTGCTGGACTTCCTCCTCGAGCGCTCGCACGTGAAGAACATCGCGGTGCGCACGGATCCGACCCGCCTCCGACCCTCGGACGTGATGGAGCTCGAGGGAGATCCAGGCAAGATCGAGCGCGCCACCGGCTGGAAGGCCGAGATCCCCTTCGAGCGCACGCTCACCGAGCTTCTCGACTACTGGCGGCAGCGGATTCCAACCGCGCCGCGCTGAGCCGCCGCGCGGTCATCGCCCGTGAGAGTGGCCCTCGTCCACGACTGGCTCACCGGGATGCGGGGCGGCGAGCGCTGCCTCGAGGTCTTCTGCGAGCTGTTCCCTGACGCCGACCTCTACACGCTGCTGCACGTGCGCGGCTCGGTGTCTCGCGCGATCGAACAACGGAGAATCATCACCTCGTTCATCCAGCGGCTGCCCGACGCCGCGCGGCACTACCGCTCGTACCTGCCCCTGTTCCCCGCGGCCATCCGCGCCCTCGACCTCCGGGGCTACGACCTCGTCCTGTCGTCCAGCCACGCCGTCGCCAAGAGCGTCCGCGTCCCGCGCGGGGCGCTGCACGTCTGCTACTGCTTCACCCCCATGCGCTACGTCTGGGATCTCTACGATGACTACTTCGGCGCCCGCGCGGGTCGGCTCACGCGCCTGGTGATGCCGCCGGTTGCCGCCGCCCTCCGCCGCTGGGACCGGCGCACCGCCGCGGGGGTCCACCACTTCGTGGGCATCTCGCACTTCATCGCGGACCGCATCCGCCGCTGCTACGGACGGGACGCCGAGGTGATCTATCCGCCGGTGGACGTGGCGCGCTTTCGCTTGGAGGAAAAGCCCGAGACGTACTATCTGGTCGTCTCCGCGCTTGCGCCGTATAAACGTGTCGGCCTCGCCGTCGAGGCGGCAACACGGCTCGGCCGCCGCCTCGTCGTGGTGGGGACGGGGCCGGAGGAAACGCGGCTGCGCGCGACGGCGGGGCCCACGGTGGAGTTCCTCGGCTGGAAGGACGATGCGGAGGTCGCCGAGCTCTATGCGCGCTGCCGGGCCCTCCTCTTCCCCACCGTGGAGGACTTCGGCATCACGCCCCTCGAAGCGATGGCGGCGGGGCGGCCGGTGATCGCGCTGGGGCAGGGCGGGGCGCTGGAGACGGTGGTGCCGCCGGGCGGGGCGGCGCCGCCCACCGGCCTCCTCTTTCCGCGCCAGACGGTGGACGATCTCGTCGAGGCCATGCTCCGCTTCGAGACGGGCGTGGTCGCATTCGAGCCGAAGGCGCTGCGCCGCCACGCGGAGACGTTCGACCGGCCCGTGTTCAAGGAGCGCATCGAGGCGTACCTCACCGCCTGCCTGGCGAGAGCGTCGTGCTGAAGTCCTACTCCCGTGTCCTCGAGCAGCTCACGCTGGCCGGCGACCTCGTGATCGTGGTGGGGTGCTGGCTCGCCGCCTACGGTGTCCGCTTCTACGTGGCCGGGCCGCCGACGCCCCAGCATGACATCCCGCCCCTCGGGCCCTACCTGGTCATGATCCTGCCCATCGTCCTGGTGTGGGGGATCTCGTTCCGCGCGTTCGGGCTCTACCGCCCGCGGCGTATCGGCTCGCGGCTCTCGGAGATCGCAGACATCGCCAAGGCATCCTCGCTCGCGGCGCTCGTCCTCGTCACCACGATGACGTTCCTCTTTCGCGAGTACGACTTCTCCCGGACCGTCATCGTGTACTTCTGGGTCTTCTCGATCGTCGTGGTGTCGTGGGCCCGGTACGTGTTCCGCGAGGCGCTGCGCTTCGCGCGGCGGCGCGGCTACAACCAGCGATCGGCGGTGGTGGTGGGAGGAGGCGAGCTGGCGCGCGACGTCGTTGGCCGGCTGCGCGCGCGGCGCGACACCGGGATCCAGGTGGTGGGCTTGATCGGTGACAAGCGAGAGGGGGCGGAGGCGGTGCCCTGGCTGGGCGGCTACGCCGATCTAGCCACCTTGCTCGCCGCGCGCCCGGTCGACCACGTGATCATCGCCCTCGCCCACGAGGACGCGAGCCGCTTGCCCGGCCTCCTCGACGCCATCGGCGACGAGCCAGTGACCATTCACGTGGTGCCCGATCTCTTCCGCTTCACGTCGCTCCGCGGCGGCATCGAAGAGTTCGAGGGCGTGCCCTTCGTCCACCTGCGCGAGTCGCCGCTGCACGGCTGGAGCGCGGTGGCCAAGCGCGCGTTCGACCTCGCGTTCTCGACGCTGGTGCTGATCGGCCTCGCGCCCCTGTACGTCCTCCTCGCCCTCGCGGTGCGTGTGACCTCCCGCGGCCCCGTGCTCTACCGTCAGGACCGCATGGGATTGGACGGTCAGAGCTTTCAGATGTTGAAGTTCCGCACCATGCAGGTGAACGCGGAGGCGGCGTCGGGGCCGGTGTGGGCGGAGGCGGGCGACGCGCGGCGTACGCCCATCGGAGCCTTCCTCCGCCGCTTCAGCCTGGACGAGCTGCCGCAGTTCGTGAACGTGCTCCGCGGCGAGATGAGCGTGGTGGGGCCGCGGCCGGAGCGGCCCGTGTTCGTGGAGCGCTTCCGCCAGACGGTGCCCGGCTACATGCTGCGTCACAAGGTGAAGTCGGGTCTCACCGGCTGGGCGCAGATCAACGGCCTGCGGGGCAACACCTCGCTGGAGAAGCGCATCGAGTACGACCTGCAGTACATCGAGCGCTGGTCCTTCTGGCTCGACCTCAAGATCATCGCGCTCACGGTGGTGCGGGTGCTCTTCGACCGGAACGCCTACTGACGTGGATCCAACCTCGGCGAATCCGAGGTCATGCTCGTCCCGTGGGCGGTGATGGCGCTGCCGTAGTGGTGGGCCGGGACGCGAACGAGGACGAGCGGGCGGCTACTGGCTGACCGCGTACGTCAGGTCCGTCGCCGAGCGGACCTTCACGAAGTACTCCTTGAGGCGGGCGAGATCCTCGTCGGAGACGAGGTCGGCTACGAGCACGCAGAAAAGGCCCTGCTGCTTCCACATGATCAGGCTGAACCCGTTCTCCTTCCGGATGACCGGGCGCCAAGTCGAGATTTTCACGCGCTCCACCTCGGGCAGATTCACGGTGGCGGCGCCGGGGAAGATCACGTAGGTCACCGCGTGGCCCTTCGCGTCCTGATAGGCGAGGGAGAGGCCCCGGTGGCTCTCCACGTAGGTCGGATGCGCGTTGATGAGCTGGAGCTCGGGGTCACCGGCGAAGACGAGGTTCAGGGTGACACCGCTCTCGTCCATGGCCCGCGGCAGGGCGGCGGGGATCACGTCCGACGCGGTGCGCGCCCAGGACAGCGTGCGCGCGTGCTCTGTGATGACGGCCCGGGTGAGGTCGCGCAGCGCATCGCCGCTCACCGAGGTGGGCAGGGAACCCGCGAGCCAGCCCACCATCACCAGCGCGGTGGCGAGCGCGCTCATCGCGGGCACGAGCCAGCCGGCCCAGCCCGCCGGAGTGGTCGCCGGCTCGAGGCTCTGCCTGATGGACGCCCGCAGCCGGGGGGAGGCGGGGTAGCGGCCGAGCCGCTCGCGCAGAGCGCGCCCCAAGGCGGCGTCGTCCGCCTCGCTCCCCGGTCCTCTCGTCTCCGCGCTCACCGTCTCAGCTCCTCTCCGTAGTCCTTCAAGTAGCCGCGCAGCCGCTCCTTCGCTCGGAAGATACGCGACTTCACCGTTCCCACCGGGCAATCCATGACCCGCGCCACTTCGTCGAGGGGCAGCCCTTCCACCTCGGCGAGCAGGAGCGGGGTCTTGAATTCCTCGGGCAGTCGGGACAGCGCCCGGTCGAGATCCGTGAGGACCTCGGTGCTCGCCCCGTCCTGATCCGGCGCGTCGTGGAACATCGGCGCCCCGCCTGCCGGCACCCCATCTTCGGACAGCGCCGGCTCACGCTCCCGCAGGCGGTAGAACGTGAGGAACGTGTTCCTCAGGATCTGAAACAACCAGGCCCGGAGATGGGTTCCCGGCTGGAAGCGATGGGAAAAACGCATGGCCCGGACGTAGGTTTCCTGCACCAGGTCTTCCGCTTCCGAGCCGTTCCGGGTCAGGTAGACGGCGAGGTTGTGCAGGGCGTCGAGGTGCTCGAGGGCTTGCCGCCGGAACTCGGCGTCGCTCACCGGTCGAACCAGCGCCGCGGCAGGTCGGACACGCGCACTTCGTGCTCGTCGTCCAGCGCGGCGACCAGCTCACGGATCGTCTGATAGAGAACCGGGTGTTCCACGTCGGGCGCGAGGTCGGCGAGGGGCCGCAGCACGAAGCCGCGCTCGTGCATGAGCAGATGCGGCACGTGGAGCGCGTCGGACACCGCGATGACCTGGTCGCCGTACAGCAGGATGTCGATGTCGAGCGGCCGCGGCTCGTAACGCTGGTCCTCGTGGGTACCCGGGCTCCGCGCCCGGCCCAGGGCGGTCTCGATGGCCTGGAGCTCCGCGAGGAGCACGGTCGCGGACAGGGTGGTGTCGATGGCGACGACGCAGTTGAAGAACCAGCCCGCTCGGTCTTCGACCTCCCCGGGGCGCTGCTCCCAGGGCTCGGTCTGGTAGAGCGGGGAAGCGTCCACGAAGCTCACGTCGTGGAGCGCGCGCAGACGCGCGACGGCCTGGCGCAGGGACTCGACCCGGTCCCCCATATTCGAGCCGACACTCAGGAATACGCGGGGCATGGTCAGCGGCGGCGCCGCGTCACCTCGACGCCCGGCGTCGCGTGTAATCCGTCCATCGGTGGCGTGAGCTTGCGCACCCGGATCCGGACCTCCTCGCAAGGGAACTCGCCGAGCATCATGGTGGCCATCCCCACCGCGAGACGCTCGAGGAGATTCACGCGCTGCTTCGTGCCCAGCTCCACGATTCGCGCGGCGACCACGCCGTAGTCCACGGTGGCCCGGACATCGTCCGACGCGGCCGCGGGGTCCACGTCGACGCTCAGCTCCGCATCCACCGAGAACCACGCCCCCACCTCCTGCTGGGCGCGCGTCACTCCGTGGTGACCGTAGAACCGGACGTCCTCGAGAAATATCTTATCAGAGGCCAGCGGAGGGTGCTCCCGGATGGGCTCAGGGACAGAGGCGAATGACCGGGTTGGCGAGGGTCCCGATGCCCTCGATACGCACTTCCACCTTGTCGCCCGGCATCATGGGGCCGACCCCGGCGGGCGTGCCGGTGGCGATGATGTCGCCTGGGAGCAGGGTCATCACCGCGGCCACCCGGGCGACCAGGTCCTCGACGGGGAACAGCAGGTTCTTGGTGCTCGAGCCCTGCCGGCGCTCGCCGTTGACGAAGGTCTCGATCTCGACGCCGTTGGGGTCGATGTCGGTGGCGATGCAGGGGCCGACCGGGCAGAACGTGTCGAAGGCCTTGGCGCGGCTCGGCATGGCATCGCGCGACTGGAGGTCCCGCGCGGTGACGTCGTTGAGGCACGTGAAGCCGAGGATGTGCTCGCGCACCCGCTCGGGGGCCACGTTGCGGCACCGTTTCTTCATGACCACCGCCAGCTCGCCCTCGAAGTCCACCCGGCTCGACTGCGGGGGATAGATGATGGGGTCGTCCGGGCCGCACAGGGCCGAGGGCGGCTTGAGGAAGATACGTGGCTCGGCGGGCAGCGGCAGGTGCATCTCCTCGGCGTGGTCACGATAGTTGAGGCCGACCGCCACGATTTTCGACGGCACCACGGGAACGAGCAGGACCGTCTGGCGCAGCGGATAGCGCTTGCGGCCTCGGCGGAAGCCACCGAAGGGGGTGCCCGTGTACTCGACCACCTGCGGCCCCTCGATCACGCCGTAACGGACCTTGCCCACGACCTTGAAGCGGACGATCTTCATGCGAGGCCGAGCACGTCCTGCATGGAATAGAGCCGGCCGGCCTTGGTGGTGGCGATGAAGCGCGTGGCGCGGAGGGCGCCGCGGGCGAAGTTGTCACGGCTCTGCGCCCGATGCGTGAGCTCGAGGCGCTCCCCGAGGGCGCCGAACGACACGGTGTGCTCGCCCACCACGTCGCCCGACCGCAGCGAGAACACGCCGATCTCCTTGCGCGTCCGCTCGCCCGGCATGCCCTGCCGGCCGTACACCGCGGTCTTGCCGAGGTCGCGCCCCAGCGCGTCGGCCACGATTTCCGCCATCCGCATCGCGGTGCCGCTGGGCGCGTCCTTCTTGAACCGGTGGTGGACCTCGGTCACCTCGACGTCGTAGTCGTCGCCGAGGAGGCGCGCCATGTCCCGCAGCACCCGGAAGGCCACGTTGACTCCCACGCTCATGTTGGGGGAGAGGAGAATGGGGGCCTCCCGGGCCAGCCGCTCGATCTCCTCGCGCTGGGCCGGGGAAAACCCGGTGGTGCCGATGACGGCGCGCCCCTTCTGCTGGGCGACCATGCGGAGATGGCCGAGCGTCGCCTCCGGAACGGAGAACTCGATGAGGATGCGATCGGAGGCGAGCGCCCCCTCGGGGTCGGCGGTGATGGGGATTCCGAGCCGGCCGATGCCGGCGAGCTCGCCCGCGTCCTTCAGAAGGGCGGGGTGGCCGGGCGCCTCGAGCGCAGCGACGAGGTGGAGGTCAGTCTCCTCCTGGAGGAGCGTGACGAGACGCGAGCCCATCCGGCCGGCGGCGCCGGCCACGACCACGTCGGCCATCGGTGTGGCGAATCAGCTCTTGAGCAGGCCCAACGACTTGAGCACGCCGCGCAGCCGCTCGCGGTTGGCGTCGGCCATCCGGCACATGGGCAGGCGGAACTCCGGCTCGACCATGCCCATCATCGCCATCGCTTCCTTGATCGGGATGGGGTTGGTCTCGAAGAAGGCGGCCCGGCACAGGGGATAGAGGCGGTGATGGAGGTCACGCGCCTGCTTCCAGTCGCCGTTCAACGCCGCGTGGGTCAGCTCGGCGGTCTCGCGGGGGACGATATTGGCGATGACGGAGATCACGCCGACCCCGCCCACCGCCATGAGCGGGAGGGTGAGGTTGTCGTCGCCGGAGAGGACGCCGAAGTCGGGCCCGCAGGCGAGCACGACCTGGGTCATCTGGTCGAGCGACCCCGAAGCCTCCTTGACGCCCACGATGTTCTTGCAGTCCTTGGCGAGACGGGCAAGGGTGTCCGTCTCCACGTTGACCGCGGTGCGCCCGGCGATGTTGTAGACGACGATCGGGATGTCCACCGTGTCCGCGATGGCGCGGAAGTGCCGGTAGAGGCCTTCCTGGGTGGGCTTGTTGTAATACGGGTTGACTACGAGGGCGCCGGTGGCGCCCGCGCGCTTGGCGTGGCGCGTGAGGTCGATCGCCTCGGAGGTCGAGTTGGAGCCGGTGCCGGCGATGACCTGGACCCGCCCGCGCGCCGCCTCGACCACGACCTCGACCACGCGCTTGTGCTCGTCATGGCTCAGCGTGGGCGACTCGCCGGTGGTGCCGCACGGCACGATTCCGTCCGTGCGGTTCGACACGTGGAACTCGACGAGCTCGCGGAGCTTGTCCTCGTCGACAGCCCCGTTCCGGAATGGCGTGACCAGCGCGACGATGGAGCCGTGGAATCTGGGGCGCATGAGTGAGCCCTCCATGAGTCGATGCGGTTCGCCAGCGAGGACAACTCGACTCTAGCATCACCCGCGGAGCTACTTCAAGCGGCGTCGCGAGTACGGTATCATCCGGCGCATGGCATCGACCGGCTCGCTTCCCTCCGGACCGCTGTTCCTCTCCGCCGCACAGGCCGCGGAGGTGCGCGCGCGCTTCGGGACGCCCTGTTATGTCTACGATCGGCGCACCCTGGAAGCCACCGCGCGCACGGTGCTGGCGTTCCCGGCCCCCTTCGGCTTCACGCTCCGCTATGCGATGAAGGCCAATCCCAGCGGAGGGGTGCTCTCGGTGTTCCGCGACCTCGGGCTGCACGTGGACGCCTCGAGCGACTTCGAGGTGGAGCGCGCGCTGCGCGCCGGGTTCAAGCCGGACACCATCCAGCTCACCTCGCAGATGCCGTCGCGGCGACTCGCCGACCATCTGGGGCGCGGGGTGCTCTACAACGCCTGCTCGCTCCATCAGCTCGACTCGGTGGGGCGCGTCGCTCCCGGCCGCGAGGTCGCGATTCGTCTGAATCCCGGCCTGGGGAGCGGCGCCACCAACCGGACCAACACCGGCGGCCCCGCCTCGTCGTTCGGGATCTGGCACGAGTACATCGATGAGGCTCGGCGAATCGCCAAACAACATGGGCTTTCCATCAGAACGGTTCACAGCCACATCGGCTCGGGGACCGATCCGGAGGTCTGGAAGCGCGTCACGCGCATGACGCTCGACCTCGTGGGTCGCTTTCCCGAGGCCATCACGGTGAACCTGGGCGGCGGCTTCAAGGTCGGACGCATGCCCGAGGAGCCTACCGTGGAGATGAGCGACGTGGGCCGCAACGTGGCCGACGCGCTGCACGAGTTCCGTCAGCGCACGGGGCGGGCGCTCCACCTCGAGATCGAGCCCGGGACCTATCTGGTCGCGCGCGCGGGCGCGGTGGTCGCCACCTGTATCGACGTGGTAGATACGGGCCGCGAGGGCTATCGCTTCGCCAAGCTCGACACCGGCATGACCGAGGTCACCCGGCCATCGCTCTACGGGGCCCAGCATCCTATCGACGTGCTTCCCACGGACGACGATCGGGGGCGCGAGCGGGCCGCCGTGGTGTTCGTGGGACCGTGCTGCGAGTCCGGTGACATCTTGACGCCGGCGCCCGGCGATCCCGAGGCGCTGGCGCCTCGGTGGGTGCCCATGCCGAAGATCGGGGACCTCGTGGTGGTGGGCGGCGCCGGCGCCTACTGCGCGGCGATGTCCACCATCAATTACAACTCCTACCCGCAGGCGCCCGAAGTGATGTTAGAGGCTGACGGCAGCCTGCGCCTCCTCCGGCGGCGCCAAGATCCGGCCGACGTGTGGGCCAACGAGGTCTAGTCCCCCGCAGGTGCTTGGCGAGCCGCGGCCGAAGGCGCGGCGAGCGGATGCATAGTTACGGGATCGTCGCCGTCACCACGTTCGACTGCGGGCTCTCGTTCGGCGTGCGCGCGCTGTCCAGCGCGGTCACCGCGTAGCGGTACTGCTCACCCCGCTTCACATCGCGATCGGTGAAGACGATGTTGATCGCGGGCGTGGTCCCGATGCGCACGAAGGCGCCCGTGCCCGTGGCGCGATAGATCGCGTAGGCCGCCACGTCGGGGGAGGCGCTCGCCGTCCAGGTCAGCCGCACGAGCGTCTCCGAGGGAATCGCGAGCAGGTTGCCGGGCGCCGCGGGCGGCGTCCGCTTCACCGGCGTTGCCGTCGCCACCATGGACGGCTCGCCATAGGCGGTCGCCTCGCCCTCCTTGCGCACCGCCCGCACCACGTAGCGGTAGGTCGTCTCGTTCGCGAGTCCACGGTCCACGTGCGTGGTACCGGTGGCGGGCTCGGCCTGCACCGGCTGCAGCGCGCCTTCCGCGCCGGCGCCGCGCAGGACCACGTAGCTGATGTCGCCGCGCAGCGGGCTCCCGTCCACGAGCCCGGCCGGCGGCTTCCACGCGAGCCTCACCTCACCGTCCCCCGCGTCCGCGGCCAGCGCTTCCGGCGGGCCCGGCGCGGCGAGGAAGAGCACGGCCAGGCGCTCCGAGGGGGCGCTCGAGCGCCCGGTCGAGTCAATCACCGTCGCGACATAGATGTACCGGTGATCGATGGTCAGCCCGTGTCGATCAACCCATCTCACCGTATTGCCGGTCATCACCGCGGGTGCGGGCGCGTCGGGTCTGATGGCGGCCAGCGGTTCCCAGCCCACCACCTCGCCCCGCGACACCATGGCGGATTTCGCGGGCTCGCCCGCCGCTTCAGCGCGCCGGAAGAGCTTGGTGAGGGCGAGGTCTCTCAAGGCCGTACCGTCCACGCGGGTGCGGGGGACGGTCCAGCTCACGACGATGCTGTCGGCCTCGACGGTCGCGCTCATGCCCGCCGGCGCCGCGGGGAGACGCCGCTCGGGGGCGACGGGCGGACCCTTGCGGCCGCAGCCGGCGGCGGCGAGAAGGACGGCGAGGACAACGAGGAGGCCGAGGCCCCGCGACTGGGGCCGGCTCACCGGCGGGGCTCGGGCCCCACGAGCTGACGGGCCGCCGCGAGGGCCCGCGTCACCGCCTCCGGCGCGGTGCCGCCGATGACCGCGCGGGCGGCGAGCGAGGCCTCCACCGTGAGGGCAGCCTGCACATCGGCGCCGATGAGGGGAGAGAAGCCGCGCAGCTCGTCCAGCGCCATCTCGCCCAGCTCTCGCTTGTTGGCGATGCCGTGGCGGACGACGCGCCCCACGATCTCGTGGGCTTCCCGGAAGGGCAGCCCCTTGCGCACCAGATAGTCCGCGAGGTCGGTGGCGGTGGAATAGTTCGCGCCGGCGGCCTCCCGCATACGGTCGACGTGGAAGGTCAGGGAGCGCAGCATGGGCGGCATCACGCGGAGCAGCGCCTCCAGCGTGTCCACGGTGTCGAACACCGCCTCCTTGTCCTCCTGCATGTCGGAGTTGTAGGTGAGGGGCAGCCCCTTCATCACCGTGAGGAGCGTGGTGAGGTTGCCGTAGAGCCGTCCCGTCTTGCCGCGCATGAGCTCGGCCACGTCGGGGTTCTTCTTCTGCGGCATGATCGACGAGCCGGTGGCGAAGGCGTCGGAGAACTCCACGAAAGCGAACTCGCTGGTCGCCCAGAGGGTGAGGTCGGCGGCGAGCCGCGACACGTGCATGCCGAGGATGGCGCCGGCGGCGAGGAACTCGATCAGGTGATCCCGGTCGCTCACCGCGTCGAGGCTATTGGCGCTGGGCGCGGTGAAGCCGAGATCGCGAGCGAGGGCCTCACGATCGATGGCGAAGGCGGCGCCGGCGAGGGCCCCCGCCCCGAGGGGCAGCACATTGTTGCGCCGCTCGCAGTCGCGGAAGCGCTCCCGGTCGCGCTGGAGCATGAACACGTAGGCGAGCAGATGATGCGCGAGGAGCACGGGCTGTGCCCGCTGCAGATGCGTATAGCCCGGCATCGCCACGACGAGGTGCTCATCGGCACGGGCCACGAGGACGGACTGGACGGCCTGGATGCCCGCGTCGACGTGGCCGAGGATCTCGCGGAGGTAGAGGCGCTCGTCGAGGGCGATCTGGTCGTTGCGCGAGCGCCCGGTGTGGAGCTTGCCGCCGACGGGCCCCGCGAGCTCGGTGAGCCGCCGCTCGATGTTGAGGTGAATGTCCTCGAGCTCGCGCCGGAAGGGAAAACGGCCCTCCGCGAGCTCAGCGTCGACGACGTCGAGACCCCTGATGAGTGCGCTCATCTCGGAGTCGGTGAGGAGGCCGGCGCGGCGCAGGGCGCGCGCCCACGCGCGGCTTCCCTCGATGTCGTGGGGCCAGAGCCGGCGGTCGAAGTCGAGCGAGGCAGTGAACGCCTCCGCGCCGGGGTCCAGCCGCTCCGCGAACCGACCGCCCCAGCGCGGGCTCTGCGGGCTCTCGCCCCCGCTCACGCCAGGTCCCGCGCGAGCAGTCCGGCGATCTCGGTCATGACCCGCCCCGTCACGTCGCCGCGCTCGCCCCGAGTGGGCGCGCGCCGGCGGCCGAGGTGCAGGGGATGGCCGAAGCGCACCGACAGGGCCTGCCTCCGCGGGAAATAGAAGCGGCGTCCCCGGAGGGCCTCGTACGTGCCGCCGATCGCCGCGGGCACCACCGGCACCCCGGCGCGCAGCGCGAGCGCCGCCACCCCGGGCTGACCGGAGACGAGACGACCCTCGCGGCTGAACGGGCCTTCCGGAAAGATGCCGATGATGCGGCCCTGCGCGAGGGCGCGCAGCGCGCGCTTGATGGCGCCGGGATCCGGGCGCGAGAGATTCACGGGGATCGAGCCGATGCGACGGTGGAACGCGGGGTGGAGCGGGCTTGCGTGGTACACCCGCGGCATCACGATGAAGGAGATGGGCCGCGGAACCGCGACCCCGAGCACGATTCCGTCGAGGTAGTTGTGATGATTCGCGGCCAGAATGAACGGCCCGCTCGGCAGGCGCTCGAGTCCCTCGACGGTGAGCGCGAACCAGCGCTGCAGCGCTGGCCGGCACACGCTCCGGCAGAGGCGATAGAGGGGCGGAAACTTCACGTCGGTGACGCGCGGGGCGGGGCGCGCCGCCGGCGGCGCGAGCACCGACAGCACGGTGGATTTCTCGCTCGGCGCCATGATCGGGTCGGTTATAGCATCCGGCCCGACCCCCTGACAAGGACGCGGGGCCCGCGTCTAGCGGAGCTTGATCAAGCGGTACTGCGCGACGGCGGCGTTGTGCTCGGCGAGGTTGGTGGAGAAGTGGTGACGGCGGTCGTCGACGGAGACGAAGTAGAGGTAATTCACCGCCGCCGGCTTCGCCGCGGCCTCGATGGCGGCCCGGCTGGGCGCGCCGATGGGGCCGGGCGGGAGTCCACCCCGTCGATAGGTGTTGTAGGGCGAATCGACCTGGAGATCCGCGCGGGTGAGGGCCTCGCCATCCTTGCCTACCGCGAACTGCACGGTGGGGTCGGCCTGGAGCGGCATGCCGAGGCGCAGACGGTTCCAGAACACGGCGGAGATCAGCGGCATCTCGCTTCGAACGACCGCTTCCTTTTCGATGATCGACGCCATCGTGAGCAGCTGATGCACGGTGATCCCGCGCTCGCGCGTGCGCTCGAGAATCTCGGGCGTGAGCTGATCGCGCATCCGCGCGGCCATGCGGGCGAGGATCTCCTCCGACGTCATGCCCTTCACGAGCTGGTACGTGTCGGGGAAGATATAGCCCTCGAGACTGTCCGCGGGGACGGCGAGCGTCTTCAAGAAGACGGGATCGCGCGCCAGCCGCAAGATGTCGTCGGCCCGGCTCAGCCGCTCGCGCTCGAGGGCGAGGGCGAGGTCGGCGACGCTGTTGCCCTCGCGGAATAGCACCGCGTGCTGGCGCACACGGCCGCCCTCGAGGAGGCTCAGCACGGCGAGCGTGTTGGCGCCCTGCGGGATCTCGTATTCGCCCGCTTTCAAGGTGCGCGCGGTGCCCCGCGCGGCGGCGAGCAGCATGAAGCCCAGCGGGCTGCGAATCGCGCCCGCCTCGTCGAGCCGGCGCGCCACCGTGGTGAGACCTTGATGCGCCGGGATCTCGACCACGCGGGGCCCCGCGCGGACGCCGGGGGCCGCCGTGAAGACCCAGAAGGCCTGCAGCGCCAGGAACACGGCCACCAGGCACGTCAGCGCCCAGAGCACGGCCTGGCCGGCACCGGCCGTGGGGCGGGAGGGCTCCGCCCAAGTCTTCATGAACCAGGGCCGCTCCATCATGATTTCCCTAAATTTTGCCAGTACTTTGCTCGATAGGTCAACGCGGAGAACGGTGTGGAAAACCGGGAAGTTGGCGGGCCCCTGAGGCGGCTTCCACTCCCGGGGGACGGAGGGGCCCGGACCGCCCGCGGGCCCGTGGTATACTCACGCCTCGGGTCTCAGCTCCCCCGAACACCTCAGGAGGTTTTCGCAATGTCGCAGCTCGTGCTTCCCGCCCATCACGAATGGCTTGCCCAGGACCGCAAGTACGGCAAGCTGGCGATCGAGCCGTTCGAGCCGGGCTTCGCGCTCACCGTGGGCAATGCGTATCGGCGCGTGCTCCTGTCCTCCATTCACGGCGCCTCGCCTACGTGGGCCAAGATCGAGGGCGTGCTCCACGAGTTCTCGTTCATGCAGGGCGTGACCGAGGACACGCTCGACATCATCATGAATCTCCGCAAGGTCGTGTTCGCCCTCCATGTGAACCGGCCCAAGATCCTGCGCCTGAAGGCCCAGGGGCCGAAGGTCGTGACCGCGGCCGACTTCGAGCCGGACGCCGACGTGGAAATCCTCACTCCCGAGATCGTGCTCGCCACCCTCGACAAGGACGGCGGCATCGAGCTGGAGCTCTGCGTGGAGCGGGGCCGCGGGTATCAGGCCGCCGAGCGGCGTGAGCCCGAGGCGCTGCCCATCAACGCGATGCTCATCGACGCGGATTTCTCGCCGGTGAAGCGCGTGAACGTGCAGGTGGAGACGCCGAGCGGCCTGAGCGACGGGCAGGAGCGTCTGGTCCTGGAAGTGTGGACCAACGGCAGCATCACGCCCGACGTCGCGGTGGGCGAGGCCTCGCGGATCCTGCAGGATCAGTTCAGCTTGCTCACGGACTTCCCGGCGCCCGTGGCCGAGGAGGCGGAGCGGCCCGAAGGCGCGGGTTTCGAGCCCGCGGCGCGGGTCGAGCTGAACGAGCACCTCTTCCGCAACGTGGACGAGCTCGAGCTCTCGGTGCGCGCGTCCAACTGCCTCAAGACGGCCAACATCCGGACCATCGCCGACCTCGTGCAGAAGACGGAGTCGGAGCTGCTCAAGACGAAGAACTTCGGCAAGAAGTCCCTGAACGAGATCAAGACGATCCTGGGAGAGATGGGGCTCTCCCTGGGCATCCGTCTCGATCCCGAGGA
>Ga0310812_10000149_pt1 | contig 30797 bp, 27 predicted proteins | sample NN3metagenome_FD_205747 | JGI IMG/M metagenome (GOLD analysis project Ga0310812, IMG submission 205747) | Soil microbial communities from experimental microcosm in Duke University, North Carolina, United States - NN3 | ecosystem: Engineered > Artificial ecosystem > Soil microcosm > Unclassified...
CCCCGCAAGGTCAGCTTGCGGGGCCGCTCCGTAAGTGCGCGTCGTGACAGGGCGGCGCCATGGCACACGCCTTGCCACCGATGAGGCAGAGGACCTGACATGACTGCGACACCGGGCGTGCTGATCGGCGTGGACGTCGGCTGCACCACCTCGTCGGCCGGACTCGTCACGCCGGAGGGCGACGTGCTGGCCTCCGTGCAGGCCTCCACCAATCTCGGCTGCGGCACCGCGACCCAGACGATTCTCGAGCTCGTCACCGATCTGGCCCTCGAGGCCCAGGCGCGCGGCTTGACGCTGGAGGCGGTCGGGGTCGGAGTGCCCGGCCTGGTCGACGTCGACCGCGGCATGCTGCTGACCTCGGCGGGCGAGCACGTCGCCGACTTGCATGGCGTGCCGCTCGCCGAACGCATCGCCGAGAAGACCGGCGTGCCGACGTTCCTGGACAACGACGTGAACGTGCTGGCGCTGGGCGAGTGGATGTTCGGCTTCGGCAAGGGCGCGGCCTCGTGCGTAGTGGTCGCCATCGGCACGGCACTCGGCGCCGGCCTCATCCTGGACGGCCGGCTGATTCGCGGCAAGAAGGGCTACGCGGGCGAGCTCGGCCACGTCACCATCGCCTTCGACGGTCCGACCTGCCCGTGCGGCAGCCGCGGCTGCCTCGGGCTCTACGCCGGTGGCCGGTTTATCGCCGAGGAAGGCCGGCGCCGCGCCGCCTCCGAGCCCTCGTCGCTCCGCGGCCTCGCCGGTGGCCGGCTCGACGCGATCACAGCGGAGACCGTTTTCACGGCAGCGGCGGCCGGCGACGCGCTCGCGCGCGAGATCGTGGACCGTGCGTGCCGCGCCCTCGGGGCGGGCCTGGGCGCCGCCATCAACAGCATGAACCCGGAGGTCATCATCGTCACCGGCGGGGTGGTGAAGTCGCTCGTGCCGCTGGCCGCCGAAGTCGTACGCCGCACCCGCGAGTACGCGCTCCCCGACTCCCTGGATTCCACCGCCATCCACTTCGTGCCGGGCGACAAGCGCCACACCGTGCGCGGCGGCGCCGCCCTGGTGCAGTACGAGCGCGCGCGGCGCGCGGGCAAGGGAGCGCGCTGAGATGGCCACTCTCATGCGCCACAATCGGAGGTAGTCCGATGTACGTCACGCGAGACGGAGTCAACCTCTTCTACCAGGCGACGGGCACGGGGGCGCGTGATCTCTTCCTGCTTCCGCAGTGTCAGCCCGCCGCGTACAGCCGACAGTGGAAGAGCCAGGTGCCGTATCTCTCCCGCTACTTCCGCGTGGTGACCATGGACATGCGGGGAAACGGCCGCTCGGACCGGACGTCCAGCGGCTACGACCTCGACACCCGCTATGGGGACTTTCTCGCGGTGCTGGAGGCGTCGGTGCGGCCGCCTTTCGCGCTGGTCGCGCTGTCGTGCGCCGCGCTGGTCGCCTTCCGCTACGCCGTCGAGCATCCCGACCGGCTGTCCCACCTGATCCTCCTGAGCGGGCAGTACGCGGAGTCCGTGCCGCAGCCGTTCGACGAGAAGGTGGCGCCGGTGATCCGCGATCAGTTCGACGCCTGGCGCCAGCGCCTCTTCGCGCGCTGCCTGCCCGAGCCGCACTCGCTGAAGGGCATGGAGGACGCCTACGCCTGGGCGGGCGAGACCACGCCGGACGTGCTCGTCGAGTCTCTCCGCGCCATCGACGGCTCGAACGTGTACGACCTTCTGTCCCGCCTCACCGTGCCCACGCTCGCGCTGCACGGGACCCTCGACAAGATCGTCCCCTACTCCCACGCGGAGAAGATGGTGGGGGCGATCCCGGGCGCGCGTTTGGTCACTTTCGAGGGCGCCGGCCACTTTCTCCACGGGCGCCACGCCGTGAAGGTGAATCACCTCGTCCGTGATTTCGTCGGCGGCAAGGACGTGGCGTCGGCCCGCATCCCCGCGACGACCGAGCGGAAGGTCGCGGAGCCGGCCCCCGCGCGGGCCCCCCGGACCAAGGAGCGGCGCATCCTCTGGCTGTCGAGCCCGATCGGCCTCGGCCACATCCAGCGCGATCTCGCCATCGCCCGGGCGCTCCGCGCCCAGCACGGCGACGTCACGGTCGACTTCCTCGCCGCCGATCCCGCCGATCGCGTGGTCGAGGCGTGTCGCGAGCGGCTGCACCCGGCCGCGCGGCACATTCTCAACGAGAGTGCGCACGTCGAGGGCTGGGCAGGCGACCACGAGCTCCACGCCTTCAACGCGCTGTGGGACATGGACGAGATCATGGCCGCCAATTTCATGACGTTCGCCGACGTCGTGGAGCGCGAGCGCTACGACCTCTGGGTGGGCGACGAGGGGTGGGACCTCGACTACTACCTCCACGAGAATCCCGAGCTCAAGCGCGCGCCCTACGTCTTCATGACCGACTTCATCGGCATGCTGCCCATGCGCGATGACCCGAACACGGCGGAGTTCAAGCGAGCGTGGGACCGGAACGCTGAGAACGTGGACCACCTGCGCTTCCATCCGGACGTCCGCGACCTCTCCATCATGGTCGGCGACGAGGACGACGTGCTGGATCGCCCGTTCGGGCCGGACCTGCCCAACATGCGCGAGTGGAGCCGGGAACACTTCCGCTTCTCCGGCTACACCTACCACTTCGATCCGGCGGAGCTTCGCGACAAGACGGCGCTCCGCCACGAGCTGGGCTTCCGGCCGGACGAGCGCGTGATCCTCGTGTCGGTGGGCGGGACCAAGGCGGGCCAGAGCCTGCTGCGGAAGTGCGCCCAGGCGTTCTCGCTGGTCGCCCCGCGCGTCCCCGATGCGCGGATGCTCTTGGTGGCGGGCCCGCGCCTGGATGGGAGCGACTTTCCCAAGGGACCCGGGATCGAGGTGCGGTCCTTCGTGCCGAACCTCTTCCGCCATCACGCGGCCGCGCACCTCGCCATCGTGCAGGGCGGGCTGACCACCACGATGGAGCTGGCCGCCTTCCAGACCCCGTTTCTCTACTTCCCGCTGCGGAACCACTTCGAGCAGAGCTTCCACGTCGCGCGCCGCCTGGACCGCCTCGGCGCGGGCGCCCGAATGGACTACGACCGCACCAGCGTCGAGGAGCTGGGCTCGGCCATCGTGGAGCATCTCGACAAGCCCGTCCAGTATCGCGACGCGCCGACGGGCGGGACCGAGCGGGCCGCGCGTCTCATCGCACAACTGCTGTAACCGAGAGGGGGAGCATCATGACTCAGCTCAACGACGTCAACCTCGAGAAGCTCAAGGCCACCGACGCCGCCGTCCGCGCGAATCCGGGACTAGAGAAGCTCACGATCAAGGCCAAGTCCACCTGGCACCGCGGCACCATGACCCAGGTTACGCTCAGCGAGTGGTACGCGGGCGGGCAGAAGATGACACCGGCGCCGCGCCGCTTCACCATCATGGTGGACGAGCCGGCGGACCTCGGCGGCGGGGACGCGGCGCCCTTCCCTCTCGAGGTGATGCTGGCCGCTCTCGCCGGCTGCGTCACCAACGGCACCGCCACCAACGCCGCCCTGTTCGGCGTGCCGCTCGACGGGATCGAGCTGGACATGGAGGCGCACATGGACGCGCGCGGCATGCTCGGCCATGACAAGAGCGTGCGCAACGGGATCACCGACATCAACTACACGATCACGGTCACGAGCCCCGCGCCGGAGGACAAGGTGCGGCGGTGCAAGGAGACCATCGACCGGAAGTCGCCGGTGCGCGACACCCTCGCCAATCCGGTGAACATCACCTCCAAGTTCGTCTACAAGCCGAGCTGAGGGTCGGCGGACAAGGACACGCGTGCCGGGCGAGATCAACTGTCTCTTCACGAAGGGGCTCATCCCCTTCGTGGAGAAAGAGGCGGGGCCGGAGGCGGTGGCCAGGTTGTGCCGGGTCGCCGGGCGGGAGCGCGACTACCTCATGGCCGACCACAACTGGCTGCCCCTGCCCGTCGCCAACGAGCTGGTGCGCGTGGCCATGTCGCTGACGGGGGACGTCGACGAGGAAGCCTGGGTCGCGCGGGCGGCCGCCGACATGATGGCGTGGAAGCCGTCGCGGGAGTACCGCCACTACCTCGGCACCTACACGATGGGGATGGGGACCCCGCGCGACGTCTACGCGGCCAACGTGAGGGCGACCGCCGCCATCTCGCGCTTCTCGACTCTCGAGATCGTGAGGTCCAGGCGGAGCTCGATCATCTACCGGCGCGCGCCCATCGAGGGCTACGCGATTCCCCGCTGGTTCTGCGTCTGGGAGAACGAGAAGTGGAAGTGGTACCCGACGAACTGGGGGCTGCCCGCCGCGACCATCGTCGAGCATCAGTGCGCGGCGCGCGGCGCCGACGCCTGCGTGGTCGAGGTGCACTGGACGAACCCGCCGCTGGGGCCCCGGTTCTGGGGCCCGCTGCTCGCTGGTGCGGCGGTCTCGGCCACGCTGGTGGGAGTGATGGAGGTCAGCCGGCTCGCCACCTGGCTCGGCGAGGCGGCGGCGCTGGCTCTGCCCGTGCTGCTGGGCGGCTCGGTCGGCTGGGGGCTGCGCCTGCGCGAGCGCTGGGAGCACACCAAACGCATGCTCGCGCTCCAGTCGGAGGAGATCCTCTACTCGAACAACGAGCTCGAGAAGAAGTTCCGCCACCTCGAGACCACCATCGAGCAGCTCTCGCTGCTCAGCGAGCTGTCGGCGGCGGTCAACGCGACGCTCGACGTCGAGCTCATCTACCAGCAGGCGGTCGAGCGGCTGGTCGAGGGAATGGGCTACCAGAGCGCCTACCTCTACCTCGTGGACCGCTCCCGCCGGACCATCCGCGAGCACCGAGCGGCGGGCACCGTGTGCGCGAACCGGCGCTTCGGCGAGGTCGAATACCGACTGGACGATCCGCACTCCGCCGCGGCCGAGGTCGTCCGCAGCGGCCGGCCCCTCGTCGCCGACGATGTGGAGCGCACGAGCCTGCCCATGGACGTGGCGACGGCGCGCGCGTTCGGCACCCGTTCGGTGGTCATGGTGCCGCTCAAGGTCAAGGAGATGGTGGTGGGCGTGCTCGCGGTGACGTCCAGCGAGGCGGGGCGCGTGGGCGAGCCCGACCGCGAGCTGCTCGCCGCGGTGGCGAATCACGTGGCGCTCGCGGTGGAGCGCGCGGCGAGCTTCCAGACCATCGAGGAGCTGAGCCGCGGCCTCGAAGACAAGGTGCGGGTGCGCACCGAGCAGCTCCGCACCGCCAACGAGGAGCTGCAGGCGGCGTACCGTGAGCTCCAGGCGACCCAGCTCCAGCTCGTCCAGCGCGAGAAGATGGCGTCGGTGGGCCAGCTCGTGGCCGGCGTCGCCCACGAGCTCAACAACCCGATCGGCTTCGTCTACTCCAACGTCACCACGCTGGAGGACTTCGTCCGCCGGCTCCGGGGCATGCTCGAGGCCTATCGCGCCGCGCCCCTCGCCGCCCCCGACCAGGCGCGCCTCCAGGCGGAGTGGGAGTCACGCAAGGTCGACTATGCGCTGAAGTACCTCGACTCGATGATCCAGGGCATCAAGGAAGGCGCGGAGCGCGCGCGGAAGATCGTGCGAGACCTCCGGGTCTTCGCGCGCACGCAGGACGACGTGTGGCAGCCCGTCGACCTCCACGAGGAGCTCGAGTCGAGCCTCACCCTGCTGAACCATCTCTTGAAGGACCGCGTGGCGGTGCACCGGAAGTTCGGCGAGCTGCCCGAGGTGGAGTGCATCCGCTCCCAGATGGACCAGGTATTCCTCAATCTGCTCGCCAATGCCGCCCAGGCCATCTCGGGCCCCGGGGCCATCACCATCGAGACGCGGCGCGAGGGGGACGTGGCGGTGATCTCGGTGGCCGACACCGGCCCCGGCATCGCCCCCGATGCGCTGGGGCGCGTGTTCGACCCGTTCTTCACCACCAAGCCGGTGGGCGAGGGAACCGGGCTCGGGCTGAGCATCAGCTACGAGATCGTGACGAAGCATGGCGGGGAGATCCGCGCCGAGAACGCGTCCGACGGCGGCGCCGTCTTCACCGTCCGCATTCCGCTCGCGCGCAAGGATCGGACATGATACCGCCGACCGTCTTGATCGTGGACGACGAGGCCCGCGTGCTCGATTCGCTCGAGGCCCTCCTCGCCATGGACTACCGCGTGCTGCGGGCGGAGCGGCCCGAGGCCGCCCTGGATGTGATCGTGCGGGAGCCGGTGGCCCTCGTGATCAGCGACCAGCGCATGCCGGGCATGAGCGGCACCGACTTCCTCGCGCACTGCCGCGAGCTCGCTCCCGAGACGGTGCGGGTGCTCCTCACCGCGTTCACCGACGCCGAGGCGCTGATGCAGTCGATCAACGCCGCCAACATCTACCACTTCATCCTGAAGCCATGGGATCCCGCGGAGCTGATCCACACCGTGCGCCGCGGCGTGGAGCGCCACCTCCTGAGCGCGGAGCGCGAGCAGCTCCTGCGGGACCTGGCAGCCAAGAACGCCGACCTCGAAGCCACGCTCGCCGACCTCCAGGCCGCGCAGGCCCGCGTGGTGAGTGAAGCGGGGGTGCGCGCGCAGCTCCAGCGTTACGTCTCGCCACGCCTCGCCGACATGGTGGTCGGCAACCCGACCCTGCTGGGTCAGCCGGGGGAGTGGCGCGAGGCCACCGTGCTCTTCGCGGACATCCGCGGCTACACGCGCCTCATCGAGACCACGCCGGGGCCGGTGGTGCTCCGGCTGCTCGATGCCTACCTGGCGCGGATGGTCGAGGTGATCTTTCGCCACGGCGGCACGGTGGAGCAGCTCATCGGCGACGAGATCGTGGTGCTGTTCGGCGTGGCCGAGGGAGGCCAGGACGCGCCGGCGCGCGCGGTGCGGGCCGCCGTCGAGATGGTGGCGGCGGTACGCGAGCTGTCGGCGGGCTGGGCCTCCGACGGCCTCCCGCGCTTCGACATCGGGGTCGGCATCGCGTCCGGCCCGGTGATGGCGGGCACCATCGGCTCCGCCGAGCGCCGCGAGCTGGTCGTGGTGGGGCGGCCCATGATCGCGGCCGCGCGCATCCAGCGGATGACACGCCTGTTCGACGCGCATATAATCGCCGCCGACAGCACCTTCCGCGAGGTGAGCGGCCTCGTGGCGTACCGCGAGCTGGGCTCTCCCAAGCTGAAGGGCCTGAAGGATCGCGAGACGCTCTACGAGATCGTGGGGCTCCGGGAGCCCGCCGGCGTCGCCGCCGGCTGACCCCGCTTCATTCCTGACGAGACCGAGGCGCCACGGAGGGCGATGGACGAGCGGGCGACGGTCCTGATCGTGGACGACGAGCGCCGCGTGCTCGACGCGCTCGAGGCCATCCTCGCCGACGAGTTCACCGTGATCCGCGCCGAGAGCGGCGAGGACGCGCTGCGGATGCTCACCGCGACTCCGGACGTGGCGGTGATCGTCACGGATTATCGCATGCCCGGCATGACCGGCGTGGAGCTCCTGCATCGGAGTCAAGACGTCGCGCCCGACGCGATGCGGATCATCCTCACCGCCTACACCGACGTCGACAACCTGATGGAGGCCATCAACACCGGCCGCATCTATCACTTCGTGCCCAAGCCCTGGGATCCGAACGAGCTCCGCTTGATTGTGCGCCGCGCCGCCGAACGCCACGGCCTCCTCCGCGACAACGTCCGCCTCCGGGACGAGCTCGAGCTGGCGGTGAACACCCTGCGGCGCGAGGTGGCGGAGAGCCGCGCGCGGCCCCTGGACTTCGAGGGGCTGATCGGCGTCGCCGGCGGGCTCCGGCCCGCCGTCGACCTCACGCGCAAGATCCTCGACACCGACACCACGGTGATGCTGCTCGGCGAGACCGGCACCGGCAAGGAGATGTTCGCGCGTCTCATTCACGACAACGGCCCCCGCCGCCACGCGCGCTTCGTGGCTCAGAACTGCGCGGCGTTGCCGGAGTCCCTCCTCGAGTCGGAGCTGTTCGGCCACGCGCGCGGCGCCTTCACGGGGGCCAGCGCCGATCGTAAAGGGCTCTTCGAGGAGGCCGACGGCGGCACGATCTTCCTCGACGAGGTAGGCGAGATGTCGCCGGCCATGCAGCTCCGCCTCCTCCGCGTCCTCCAGGAGGGGGAGATTCGTCGCGTGGGCGCCTCGGGCCCGCGCCGCATCGACGTGCGCGTGCTCGCCGCCACCAACGCGGATCTCGAGGCGGAAGTGGCGGCCAACCGCTATCGGAAGGACCTCTACTATCGTCTGAACGTTTTTCCCGTCCGGCTGCCGCCGCTCCGCGAGCGCGCCGAGGACATCCCGGCCCTCGCCGAGCACTTTCTCCGCATGTATCGCGAGCGCGCGCGGCGGGCCGTGCCCGGCATCACGTCGGAGGCCCTGCGCTGCCTGCGCGCCTACCCGTTTCCGGGCAACGTGCGCGAGCTCGAGAACGAGATCGAGCGGGCGGTGGCGCTGGCCGAGCCCGGTCAACCCATCGGCCTCGCCCAGCTGTCGGAGCGCCTGCGCGGGAACGAGGCGCGCCCCGCCGCGCCACTCACCCTCAACGACGCGATCGAGCAGCTCAAGCGACGCATGATCGAAGACGCGCTGCGCGAGTGCGGCTCGAAGACGCGCGCCGCGGAGCGGCTGGGTCTCACGCGGCAAAGCCTGCAGCAGATGCTGCGGCGGCGCCTGGAGAGCTGAGCTGACGCCTTTCGGGGCGCGGGGAAACTCCCACCGTCTATCGACGGTGCACGCTCCACACCGCGGGGGCGGGCGTAGGATGAAGCGTACGCCATGAATCTCTGGGGTAACATCGAGAAGGCGGTCAAACCGGCGAGGCCGGCGGCCCATGGCACCGTCCCGAGCGTGAATGCCACCACCTTTGGTAGGCCTCAACATCCTGCGCGCGGCGGAGGCTCGACATGATGCGACATCTCTTCATCCTCGCCCGTGACCGGGCGGGGCTGGCGGTGCCACTCACCATCGCGCTCGATCGGCATCTCGCGCGCGGTGAGCAGATCGACATCATGCCGGACCGCCGGAACGCCGACGGCACGCGCGCTCCGCAGTGGCCGACCGGTCGGGAGCGCCGCCGGTCCGCCCTCTCCGAGCAGCTCGCGGTGCAGGGCTATGCGATCTGCTCGCGCCAGGAGGACCACCCGCCGGTGGCCGGCGCCGCCGCGCCTCGCCGTGATCCGGTGGCCGCGCCCGCGCGAGGACCTGTACCGCCGCGGGCCCCGGAGATGGCTCCGCCGCCGCCGGCGCGCCCGTTCGCCGAGCCCCCGCCGGCCTACGACGACCGCCGCGCAGAGATCGATGAGATGCGGGCGGCGCGCGCCGAGGCCGAGCTCGCGCGCGAAGCGGCGTTTCGTGGACGGATGGGCGGCCGGCGAGCGAGCGAGACGATCCTCGACGAGGACGACTGGTCGCCGTCGGGAGAGGATCCTTACGGCGAGGCGCCGCCGCGGCGCCGAGGGTTCTTCGCGGGGCTGGCCACCGCGTTCGCGTTCGCACTGCTCGTCGTTGCGGGGGGCGCATTCCTGTTCGCCTCGCAGATCCGGGACTACCTAGCTGATCTCACCCCGCCGCGCCGGGAAGCCGTCGAGCCCACGCGGGATACGTCGAGGACCTTGGCGGCGAACGACAATGCCGCGGGGCGCTCCCCGGCGCCCGCCGCGCCGGCCCCCTCCGCTCCTGCGCTGGCGCCCACGCCGGCCATGCCCACGCCTTCAGCCACCGCCGATGCGACTCCACCGCGGGAGGCTCTCCGGGAGCCCGCGGCCACACCATCCCATGAGACTGCCCGCGAGCCCGCGTCCACATCGCCCCGCGAGACCGCCCGCGAGCCCGCGGCCACACCATCCCGCGAGACCGCCCGGCAGCCCGCGGCCACACCGCCCCGCGAGACCGCCCGGCAGCCCGTGGCCACACCGCCCCGCGAGCCCGCCCGCGAGGCCGCGCGCAGCGCGAGCGCGTCGCGTGACGCCAGCGCGAGCCGCGAGCCGGCGCTCCCGTCCGCGCCGGCGCCCGCTCGTGACGTGGCGTTGCCTCCGCGTGAGACGGAGGCGTCGCGCGAGCTGCCGCCGCCGTCACTACCGCCGCGTCGCGCCGACCTGTCCTCCCCGAGCGCCACGCGCACCCAGCGTCTGCCCGACTTTCCCGGCCTCCCGCACGTCGACGTGAGCCGCGCGCCCGGTCAAGACGGGATCACCTTCACGGTTCGCGTGACCGATCAGCGCGGCAGCCCGATGTCCGGCGCGCAGGTGATGCTACGGCAGAAATCCACGGACGGCCACGTGCGCGAGACGATGCTCGAGCCAATCGCTCCCGCCGGGAGCTACCGCGGCGCTCTGCCCACCGCCCCGGGCCGGCAGACGCTCACCGTGCGCGTGGTGCTGGGCGACCGGCGCGTGGAGATGCCGCTCAGCGAGTAACGCGCGGGACGCGCTACTTCGCCCTGGTCCAGGTCTGGGTCTTGTAGAAGGGCCCGAGGTAGCCGCGGACCTTGAGCTCGGCCCCTTCGGGCCAGATCTCCGCGCGGTACACCTTGCCGTCCTCGGGATCCAGGATGGTGCCGCCCTTGTAGCGCCCGCCGTCGGCGACCAGCTCCTTGATGATGACCAGGCCCACGATCGGCTTGTCCTTGTCCGCGCCCTGGCACTTGGTGCAGAGCTTGGGCTTGCCCTTGTCGTCATTGGGCTCGGGCAGGCCGACGATCTTGCCGTAGATCTTGCCGCCTTGGTCGTAGATCTGTACCTCCGACTTCACCTTGCCCGTCTTGTCGTCCACCGTGTTCCAGTTGCCGAGCGGCGCGTCGGCGGCTGCCGCCATCGCCGCCGCGAGCCCCAGCGTGACCGCCGTCGCGATTCCCCGCGCGAGTATCCGTCTCTTCACCATGGGGCCTCCTTGTGGACGCTATACACTACCGGCATGGCCAACCATACCTCCATCAGCGAGTACTGGCAGCGTGACGGCCTCGGCCGCGCCATTCTCGACGCGCTCGCCGCCGCGGGCAAGCGGCTCGACGCCCTCACCGTGGACGAGCTCGCGCCGGCCGACCACTTCCACGGCGGCGGTCTCGAGGCCACCCTTCGCCTGGCGCGCCTGGCGGGGCTGGACAAGGCGCCGGCCGGCACGCGAGTGCTGGACGTGGGGGGCGGGATCGGGGGCCCGGCCCGGACGCTTGCGTCGCGCTACGGCTGCCGCGTCACCGTGGTCGACCTGACGGACTCGTTCGTCCGCGCCGCCCAGCTCCTCACGGACCGGCTCGGTCTTGGGGACCGCGTCACGCATCGAGTGGGCGACGCCCTCACGCTACCCTTCGACGCCGGCGCCTTCGACGTGGTATGGACGCAGAACAGCGGGATGAACATTGCCGATAAGGCTCGGCTGTACGCCGGCATTCACCGCGTCCTTCGTCCCGGCGGGCTCCTCGCCACCCAGGAGCCCATGGCCGGTCCGTCGGCGCCCATCCTCTATCCCGTGATGTGGGCGCGCGACGCGGGCGCGAGCTTTCTCCGTCCGCCCGCCGAGATGCGGGCCGTGATGGAGGCGGCCGGCTTTCGCGTGCGGGCCTGGGATGACATTACCGCGGAGACCGCGGGCCCTGTCGACCCCGCCGCGATCCCCGCCTACGCCGCGTCCCGGCTCATCATGGGCGCGGGCCTCGATGAGATCATCCGGGTCGGCCACCGTAACCGCCAGGAAGGGCGGCTCGTGGCCATTCAGGCGGTACTCGAGCGGCAGTAGCCTTCGAGCGCGCGCACCACCTCCACCAGTCCGCGCGTGTCCTGCCCGCAGTAGTCGCGCAGCGCGCGCTCGAGACGCATCGCCTCCGCCGGCTCGAGGGGCCCCTTCGCGCGTCCGCGCACGAGCCGATCCCACGCAGGACCGGCCGCCGCGCCATCCGCCACCTCCATCCCGTCATAGCTCAGGCTGGGCACCAGGGCGGGCAGCACCTGCTTGAGGGAGAAGGAGCCGCGGAAGCGTGGATGGTACACGTGGAGCCGCATCACCTTCAATAAGTCCCAGAGCCGGGCGTGGATGCGCTCGGCGACGGGCGCCAGATCGGGGAACCATCGCCCGAGGTCGGTCAGACTCCTCGACTCGAAGCCGCTGTAGACGATGATGGGCCCTCGGTCACCCACCGCCTCGGCCAGCGTCTCGAGGAAGCGCCGGCGTGGGTCGCCGGAGTCCGTGGCCAGGAATTCATGGTGCTCGGGATGGGCGCCGGGCGCGCGCACGACGTGCAGCGACCACTGGAAGGGAATCGCATCGTACGGCCGCATGCCCGCGAAGCGCGGAAGCGCCGGCCCCAGGGTCTCGAAGTCCATGAAGGCGCGGGGGTAGCTCAGCGCGGCGAGCTCGTGGGCGAGATCATCGGTGGCGCGGGCGCGGCCTTCGAGCACGGCACGGCGGGCGAGCTCCTGACGCGGCTCGAGTGAAATATCGTCCGGCAGATCGCCGACGCGCGTGATGCCCCGCGTGAGGAGGTCGGCGAGCCGGCGACCGCGAAGGCCGGGCAGATGGGCCACGTGGTCGTCGGGCCGCGGCACGTTGCAGTGATCGTAGAACTCGCATACCCACGGCGTCCGGCACTGCCGGCCGGCCACGATCGCCGGCGGCGCTTCGCCCGCGAGCGCCCCGCGCACGCCGGCGAGCAGGCGCGGCAGCTCCCGCTCGATCTCGCGAAGCTCGGCGGTGACGTCGTGAGTGGTGAAGAGCCGCATGGCGTCGAGGGCACCGCCCTCGTAGACGTAGTCGCGATTGACACGCATGACCGTCGCCGCTTCCACCTCGAGCCCACACCCGGTGAGCACGTGACGCTGAATGGCCGCGTCCTGCAGGTAGTGCGTCTTGATCCCCGTGCCCGACTTCACCTCGATCAGACGCCAGCGCCCGCCGGTTGCCCGGGCGAGCACGTCCACCCGCGCCAGCACGTCGTCGTGGCGAAACGTGGCTTCGAAGATGGCAGGGACCGCCGGATCGCGCACGAGCGCCGCGGTTCGGCTCAACGCAGCGTCGAGCTGGTCGGGTGCGACGTCGACGGCCACGCCGCCGGGGAATGCCTGCTGGGCGAGGCTGCCGACCTCGCAGCCCTGGTCGAAGCGGAAGGTCAGAGCCTCGCTGGGCGCGGCGGCGAGGTCGGGCGCGGTGAGCTGGAGATAGAGCCGCTTGTGGCACTGCAGTCCCGCGAGGACGCGGCGCTTGGACAGCAGGGGAATCGACACCATCCTGTCCAGCGTAGCGCGACGCCTCAGCGGCGCGCGTTCAGAACTTCTTCCAGTTCTGCACCTCCTCGTTCGTCGGCAGCCACTCGCCGATGTTGCCTACCCCGGCCAGCGATGACCCTGCGCCCGAGGCGTTGATGAGCCGGAAGTGCCGCCCGTCGAAGAGGCGGTAGAGCGCGGCGGAGATGTAGTCGTCCGCGTCGTCGGGATTCCGGTAGTCGTACGTCTCCATCCGCTCGGCGGCATTGCGGCTCCAGCGCACCTCGTCCTCGGTCATGGTGATGGGCATGGTGCCCTTCGGGGTGCATGGGGCATTCCCGCCATGCCATTCGTGGTGATGTGAGCTAAACGCGCGGCCGCGTGGCGATCTCGGCGTGCAGGTCATGCCTTCTCGGCCCGTTGACGCTGCACTGCGTGCGTCGCCCGCGGTCGAAACCCACGACTTGAACGATAAGAAGGCGAAATATTCCGAGCCATTAGGGAACATGCCCTGCCCGCAGGGCACCCCAAGCGGAAAGTGCAGCCGTGTGGCGGCTTGCTCAAGTCCTCAGACCAAGGTCTCATTGGCTGTGCAGGGGGCATTCGTCGAGGATGGGCATGGTGGGGCTCGGAACCGGGCGCGCGGGGGGAGGCAGCTCATGAACGTGTTCTTCTTGAACCTGGTCATCCTGATCATGGCGGGGGCGGTGGGTGGCAACGCCGCCGCGACCCTCCTCAGATACTTCAACCTGGGCCCCCTCGGGAACTCGCTCACGGGGATGATCGGCGGTGCCCTCGGTGGACAGATTCTCAACGAGATGCTCACCGATGGCGTCGGAACCCTCTCGTCGTCGGCGGCGCTCGAGATCGGCTCGCTGCTGACCCAGATCGTGGGAGGCGCGGTAGGCGGCGGCATCTTCATGGTGATCGTCGCCCTGATCCGTCAGACGGCGGGCGGCCAGGGCGGGAGGGTGTAGCGAGCGGACGCCGCTCCGTGACCCGCTCTCGCGCGCCGCGGCTGGGCCTGCTTTGCCTGCCGCGCTCGGTGGTCTCGGCGGTGGCCGATGCGCGACTCGCCGAGGACGTCGGGTTCTCGTTGGTGGGCGTCGCCGACAGCCAGTCGGTGTTCCGCGAGCTCTATACGACGATGGCCCTGTGCGCGCAGGCGACCCGGCGCGTGCTGATCGGGCCGTCGGTGACCAATCCCATCACCCGGCACCCCGCCGTGGCGGCCTCCGGCATCGCCACCGTGGACGAGATCGCGCCGGGCCGCGCGTTCTTCGGCATCGGCTCGGGCGACAGCGCCATCCTGAACCTCGCCGAGCGGCCCGCCACCCTCGCGGACATGCGCGCCTATATCGGGGCGGTGCGCGCGCTCCACGCCCGGCGGGAGACCGAGTGGCGCGGCCGTGGGGTGCGGCTCACCTGGGCGCCTCGCGCGGTGCCCATCTACCTTTCGGCGGAGGGACCTCGCACGCTCGAGCTGGCGGGCGAGGTCTGCGACGGCGTCATCGTCAACGTGGGGCTCGAGCCCGGGCTCGTCCGCGACGCGGTGGCGCACGTGCACGCGGGTGCGCGCCGGGCCGGCCGGGATCCCGCCGCCATCGATCTCTGGTGCATGGTGCGGGCGAACGTGACCGATGACGTGGCCGCCGGCATCGACGAGATCCGCATGGAGCTGGCCTCGAACGCACACCACGTCTTCCGCTTCACGCTCGAGGGCAAGCACGTGCCGGGCGAGCTGGCCGACGCCATCCGCCGCGTGCAGAAGGGCTACCACCCCGTGGCCCACGAGGCGCTGGGGCCGAGTCCGAACGCGCGGCTCTTGGACGGCGAGCCGGCGTTGCGCGCCTACCTCGCCGAGCGTTTCGGCGCAGTCGGGCCGCCGGCGGTCTGTGTCGAGAAGCTCCGTGGGGTCGTGGAGGCGGGCATCGATGGTCTGCTCGTCACGGGGTTCGTGGCCGAGCGCGCGCGCCTCATCCGTGTGCTCGGGGAGGAGGTGTTGCCGCGACTCGGGTGAACCCTGAGGAGCCTCAGCCCGCGACCGCCTCAACCCGCGCCGGCACGTGCTTGTGCCAGGGCGTGCCCGCGAACCAGTCGCGATCCTCGCTCGCGGTAAGCTCGTTCGTCGCCGCCCCAGTGGCGACGGGCGCCCCGCTTGCATCTGGATAGTCGAGGCCGAGCCCATTCGGCAGGGACACGTGCCCCGGCTGCATCGTGTCGGAGACTTCCACCGCCACCGTGACGCTGCCGCGCTTGGTGGTGACGCGCGCGCTGGCGCCGTCGGCGAGGCCGAGGCGCATGGCATCGGCGGGATTCACCCGGAGAGCGCCCGCCGCGTCCTTCTTCCGCCATGCGGGGTCACGGTACACGGTATTGGCGGTGAATGAGCGCCGCTCGCCCGCGGACAGCACGAAGGGAAACGCGGGATCGGGCGGCGGCGGCTCGGCGGCAAGCAGCGCGAGCTCTCCCAGCAGCTCGGGAACGTGGAGATTCACGGTGCCGCCGCGAGCCCGCATGCGCCGCCACACGTTGTCGTGCGTGTCCACCGCGAAGGTCAGGCCGGATCGGCTCTCGAGGATTCGGGCGAAGAGCGCGTCGCCCAGCTCGTGATCGGGCGCGTCGATCCCGGCACGGCGGACGGCGTCGGGATGCCGGAGGGCCAATCGCTGGGCGGCGCCCCAGAGCACGGCGGCGGGCGCGGCGCCATCGGGCAGTGTGGGACCGAGCGAGCGGTACAGGAGGACCGGCGCCAGCTCGAGCAGCTTCGGATTGGCGGTGGTGGCCATGACGAAGGCGGTCGCGAACGCGGCCCGCCCCAGGGCGGCAGCCTCGCGCAGGGGCGCGAGCTCGGCCTCGGTGACCGCGCCCAGCGCCTCGCAGAGGCGCGCGTGGATCTCCGGCTCGGGCAGGAGATCGCTGCCGGGGGGTGGGTCGAGCACGGGCCGGCGCAGGTGGAAGTAGTTCGCCGGAAACTCGAAGTTGAAGAAGGTGGCCTCCCACTTCTCGTACTGGCTCGGCGTCGGCAGGACGTAGTCGGCCAGCCGCGCGGTCTCGGTCATCGCGACGTCGATGACGACCACGCAGTCGAGCGCGCGGAGGGCCTCGCGCATGCGGCGGCTGTCCGCCAGCGAATGGGCGGGATTGGCGGACTCCACGATCATCGCGCGGTAGCGGTCCGGGTGATCGGTGAGGATCTCCTCGGCGATCACGTTGCAGGGGACGAGCCCCGCGATGATCGGGGCCTTGGCGACCGGGCTCACCTCGCCTCGCGTGCTCGACGGCGCGATGGGAATGAGCGGCAGTGGCAGATTGTTGCCGCCCCGGTTGCCGAAGTTGCCGGTCAAGAGCCACAGCAGGCTGTCCAGATAGCTGTTGAGGGTGGAGTGGCGCGTCATCTGCGTCCCGAGGTCCTCGAACACCGCCAGCCCGCGGGCGGTGGCGAGCCGGCGCGCGGTCGCGCGCACCTGCTCCTCGGGGATGCCGGCGATCGCGGCGTAGCGGGCGACGGGCACCGCCTTGAGCGCGGCCAGCACTTCCTCCGCGCCCGTGGCGTGCTCGGCCAGCCAGGACCGCGCGTGGAGGCCTTCCTGCACGATGACGCCCCCGAGCGCGGCGAGCAGCCACGCGTCCGTTCCCGGCCGAAGCGCCAGGTGGATGTCGGCCAGCTCGGCGGTCTCGGTGCGGCGCGGGTCGATGACGATGAGGCAGCGCGCGGGATCGGCGGCGATGGCCTTGAGCACGGTGCGGGCGCGGGGCACGCCGTGCGAGTGCCACGGATTCTTGCCCACGAAGAGCGCGACCTCGCAGTGGTCGAAGTCGCCGCCGGGGATGCCGCCCACCGTCTGCTCGCCCACCCATGCCCAGCCCGTCTTTTCCTGGGCGAGCGCGTTGGAACGGAATTTCATGCCGAGCGCGCGGCGGGTGGCCGACGCGTAGACCCCGCACAGGTGATTGCCCTGTCCGCCTCCGCCGTAATAGAGGACGCGCTCGCCGCCGTACGTGTCGCGGATCGCGCCCAGACGGGCCGCGATCTCCTGGATGGCGGTGTCCCAGTCGATGACCTCGAAGGTGCCGTCGGGACGCCGCCGCAGCGGATGGGTGAGGCGGTCGCGCGCGTTCTGGTAGTGGTCGAGCCGCAGCGCCTTCTCGCAGTGATAACCCTGCGAGGCCGGGTGCGCCCGGTCACCGCGGATGCGCTCGAAGCGGCGGCCGTCGGCCGCGACCTGGATCTCGATGCCACAGTTGACGGAACAGAGGATGCACGCCGTCGTATGCCAGGTCCCGCTCGCCGCTGACGTCATGTGACCTCCCGGGAACGCGCCGTCTGTCGGTGTCTCTTCGGATGCCCCGACTCTACCCTTGGTCGCAGGGCGTGTCGATGTGGCTCGATGCCGGCCGGGTCGCGGACCCCCGGGCCCTTCTGGCACACTGAGGCATGGCCGATTCGCCGCTGGCTGGTCAGCCCGCCCGGCCCGAGATGCTGATCGACGTCTCGCGGCTCGAGCGCGCGTACTACGAGCGCGCGCCCGACGTGAACGATCCCGATCAGCGGGTGGCCTTCGGCACGAGCGGTCACCGGGGCTCGCCGCTGCGCGGCTCGTTCAACGAAGCCCACATCTTGGCGACCGCGCAGGCGATCTGCGACTACCGGCGCGCGCAGCGCCTCGACGGCCCGCTCTACATGGGCAAGGACACCCACGCGGTGTCGCGGGCGGCCGAACGCACGGCGCTGGAGGTGCTGGCGGCGAACGGCGTCGAGACCATCATTCAGGTCGACGATGGCGTCGTGCCGACCCCGGTGATCTCGTTCGCCATCCTCGTCCACAATCGGGGACGCACCGCGGGCCTCGCCGACGGCATCGTCGTCACGCCCTCGCACAATCCGCCGGAGGACGGCGGATTCAAGTACAACCCGCCGAACGGCGGCCCCGCCGATACCGACGTGACGAAGTGGGTGCAGGACCGCGCGAACGCGCTGCTGCGGGAGGGCAATGCCGGCGTCAAACGGATGCCATTCGAGCAGGCGGCCCGGGCCGCGACGACGTATCCGCGCGATCTCATCCAGCCCTACGTCGAAGGGCTCCCCGACGTGGTGGACGTGGACGCGATTCGCGGGGCGCGGCTGGCCCTCGGCGTGGATCCGCTGGGCGGCTCGTCATTGCCGGTCTGGACGCGCATCAACGCCGTGCACCGGCTCGACCTCGCGATCGTCAATCCCACCCTCGATCCGCGCTTCGCCTTCATGACGCTCGACTACGATGGCAAGATCCGCATGGATTGCTCGAGCCCCCACGCGATGGCCCGCCTGGTGGGCCTCAAGGACCGCTATCGCGTGGCCTTCGGCAATGATCCCGATGCGGATCGCCACGGGATCGTGACGCCGTCCGGCCTCATGAATCCCAACCACTATCTGGCGGTGGCTATCCACTATCTGCTGGCCACCCGCCCGAGCTGGCCGGCCGGCGCCGCGGTGGGGAAGACGGTGGTGAGCAGCGCCATCATCGATCGCGTGGTCGCGAAGGCGGGGCGGCGCCTCCTCGAGGTGCCGGTCGGGTTCAAGTGGTTCGTGGGCGGGCTCCTCGACGGCTCGCTCGTCTTCGGCGGCGAGGAGAGCGCCGGGGCGAGCTTCCTCCGTCGCGGCGGCGGCGCCTGGTCGACCGACAAGGACGGGCTCATCCTGGATCTTCTCGCCGCCGAGATCACCGCGCGGACCGGTCGCGACCCGAGCGAGCACTACCGCGCTCTGACGGCGGAGCTGGGCGCGCCGGTCTACACGCGCATCGACGCCGCCGCGACCCCCGAGCAGAAAGCGCGACTCGGCAAGCTCAGCCCGGAGGCGGTCACCGAATCAAACCTGGCGGGCGAGCCCATCACCGCCAAGCTGACCCGGGCCCCCGGCAACGATGCGCCCATCGGTGGCCTCAAGGTGATCGCGCCCCGCGGCTGGTTCGCAGCGCGCCCCTCGGGGACGGAGAACATCTACAAGATCTACGCGGAAAGCTTCCGGGACGAGGCCCACCTGGCCGCGATCGTGAAAGAGGCGCAGGCCATGGTGGATCAGGCGCTTCGTTAGCGCGGGCGGGATCGCCCGAGATTGTCGAATCCCCGGCCGTGTATTCGACCACAGTCAAGACTGAGGGCCGTGCCGCGGCGCGGCGAAAGGGGCGACTGATGAGCCGAGTTCGGGTGCTGGTCGGCACGCGGAAGGGGGCCTTCATCCTGACGGCGGACGGCAAGCGAGACGGGTGGGATGTGAGCGGCCCCCATTTCGGGGGCTGGGAGATCTACCACATGAAGGCGTCGCCGGCCGACCCCAACCGCATCTTCGCCGCGCAGTCCTCCGGCTGGTTCGGGCAGATCATGCAACGCTCGAGCGATGGTGGGAAGACCTGGGAGGCGGTGGGCAACAAGTTCGCGTACGACGGGCCCACCGGCACGCATCAGTGGTACGACGGCACCCCTCATCCCTGGGAGTTCGCCAAGGTCTGGCACGTCGAGCCCTCGCCGACGGACCCCGACACCGTGTATGCGGGAGTGGAGGACGCCGCGCTGTTCCGCTCCACCGACGGCGGACAGACGTGGTACGAGCTGGCCGGCCTGCGCACGCATTCCACGGGCTCGCTCTGGCAGCCGGGAGCGGGCGGCATGTGTCTGCACACGATACTGCTGGACCCGAGGAGCCCCGGGCGCATCGTCGTCGCCATCTCCTCGGCGGGCGCCTTCCGCTCGGACGACGGGGGCACCACGTGGCGGCCCATCAACAAGGGGCTCAAGTCCGAAGGGATCCCCGATCCCACCGCCGAGGTGGGGCACTGCGTGCATCGCATCGCCATGCACCGCTCGCGGCCGGGCACGCTGTTCATGCAGAAGCACTGGGACGTGATGCGCAGCGACGACGCCGGGGACACGTGGCGCGAGGTCAGCGGCAACTTGCCCTCGGACTTCGGCTTCCCCATCGACGTGCACGCGCACGAGCCCGAGACGATCTTCGTGGTGCCGATCAAGAGCGACTCCGAGCACTATCCCCCGGATGGCAAGCTCCGCGTGTACCGGAGCCGCACCGGCGGCAACGAGTGGGAGGCGCTCACCGACGGCCTGCCCCAGCGGCACTGCTACGTGAACGTGCTCCGCGATGCGATGGCGGTGGACGCGCTCGATCCCTGCGGCGTGTACTTCGGCACCACCGGCGGCCAGGTGTTCTGCTCGCCCAACGGTGGCGATCGCTGGACGCCCATCGCGGAGCATCTGCCGTCGGTGGTCGCGGTGGAGGTGCAGAGCCTGCCATGATCCGCGTGGTCCTGCCCACGCATCTCCGCACGCTGGCGCGCGTCAACGGCGAGGTGAAGGTGGCGGTGGGGACGCCCGTCACCACCGCGGCGGTCCTCGACGCCCTCGAGGACGCCTACCCCATGCTGCGCGGGACGATACGCGATCAGGTCACCAAGAAGCGGCGGCCCTTCATCCGCTTCTTCGCCTGCGAGGAGGATGTCTCCCACGACGCGCCCGACACGCCGCTCCCGGAGGCGGTCGTGTCGGGCGCCGAGCCCTTCCTCGTCGTGGGCGCGATGGCCGGCGGCTAGCGCGCGACGGTTGCCGCGCGGCGGCTCCTCACTCCCCATCCGGCACGCCGTGCCGGCGCAGCACCTCCTTCACCGCGTCGCTCCCGAAGAGCATGCGCTTCCGCGGCCGTGAGCCCGCCGCGATGAGCAGCTCGACCACGGCCGGATAGTTCCCGTGCGTGATTCGGCGAGCGCGGCCTCGGCGTCGAGCAGCGCCGTTGCCGTGCGCATGTCGGCGGTACCGCGGCCCGGATCAGCGCGGCGGCGCGGCCCGCGGGAATGGGACGAGCGGCCATGACACGCCTCCTTCATTGCCCCGCGTCCGCATGCCGGGCGGTGAAGGGGTCGTGTGACGCCAGCCGTCGTGACCTCGCTACAGGTTGGACATTCCGTTCACGTGGACCGTGGGCCCGCATGATCGGCCGGGTCTCACCGTGCCAGGGATCGCGGGCCCGCTCAAGAGACGAACGGGACGCGGTCAGGCCGAAGCGCCCGCCGCCTCGCGCAGCGCTGCGCGCGCGAGGAGCCGGGTGGAATCGAGCGTGGGCAGCGGCGAATCGGCGGGGCTCACGAGCAGAGGAAACTCGGTGCACGACAGCGCGACCGCGTCGCAGCCGCGCTTCTTTGCCTCCCGGATGACGTCCACGAAGTAGGCGCGGGTGGCGTCCTCGAAGCGCCCGTACACGAGCTCGTCCATCGTGTGCCGGTTGATCTGCTCGCGCGTGGGCGCGTCCGGGGTCTCGTGGGCGATGCCGGCGGCGGCGAGCTTGGTCGGATAGACCGGGCCCTCCATCAGATACCGCGTGCCGAGGACGAGGAGCCGGCGGTAGCGCTCGCGCGCCGCTGCCGCAGCGACTTCCTCGGCAATGTGGAGCCACGGGAGCGGCGAGCGGGCCCGGACGAGGTCCAGGCCTTGGTGTGCGGTGTTGTCCGGGCAAATCAGGAAGTCGGCCCCGGCGCGCGCGAGCTTCTCGGCGGAGGCCAGCAGCATCCTGCCGACCTCGTCCCAGCGGCCCGCCTCGATGTGGACCATCCATTCGACGAGCGGGTAGGTGTGGGTCACGACCTCGGGATGACCGTGGCGCCCGAAGAGCGCCGCGCCTTCCACACAGATGGTCCGGTAGCACAGCGCGGCGCCCTCCGCGCTCACCGCCACGATGCCGATGCGCTTCACCATGTCGACTATCATAGCCTCATGCGGACGGCGTGGCGCCTGCTCACTCGCACGGTGAGCGACTGGTATGCGGATCGCGCGCAGCGAACGGGCGCCGCGGTCGCCTACTACACGATCTTCACGCTGGCGCCCGGCCTCGTCATCGTCATGGCGGTGGGCGGTTTCCTGATCGGCCCCGCGGGTGAGGCGAGCATCATCGCGCAATTCCGGGACCTCCTCGGCGAGCGGGGCGCGCAGGCCATCGAGGCCATGGTACGGAGCGCGCGGACCGGCACGCCGGGGGCCACCGGGCTGGCCCTCGCGCTGGGGACCCTGATCTTCGGGCTCTGGGGCGTGTTCGGCGAGCTCCAGGATGGGCTCAACACGATCTGGCGCGTCCCGCCCAGGCCCGCGCGCCGGATTCGCGACATCGTGAAGGAGCGCTTCTGGTCTTTCGTCGTCCTGGTGGGCACGGGCTTCCTGCTCCTGCTCTCGCTCCTGATCACGGCGTGGCTGACCGTGGTGGGCGCGTACGTGAGCCACCTACTCCCCGGATCCGCCCTCGCGCTCGAGGCCGTCCATGGCCTGCTCTCGGCGGTGGTGCTGACGATGGCCTTCGCCGTCATCTTCAAGCTCCTGCCCGACGTGGAGCTGGCCTGGCAGGACGTGCTGGTGGGCGCCACCGTCACCGCGCTCCTCTTCATCGTGGGGACCTTCCTCATCGGGCTCTACCTCGTCAAGTGGGCGGTGGGCTCCGCCTATGGCGCCGCGGGCTCCCTCGTGGTGATCGTGGTTTGGGTGTACTACTCGGCGCAGATCTTCCTCCTCGGCGCGGAGTTCACCAAGGTGTGGACGACCCATGTCGAGAAGGTGGTCCGGCCCCTGACCGCCCGGCCCGGTGAGGGACTGGAGACGCGGAGCTCGTGACCACCGCGTTCACGCCCGATCCGGTGGTCTTCGAGCCCGTCGCGATGCCGCCCGCATGGCCGGCGCGGCCGTGGATCTACGGCAACGTCATCACCTCGCGGAACGGCATCGTGACCTGGGCGCGCGTCGGCCCCCATGACGATCCCATCCGCGCGATCGCCGGGGGGGACTTCACGCGCCCCGCGCGGCGCGCCGACATGCGCCTCATGCGCCGGCTGCGCGCCGCCGCGGACGCCGTCTCCTTCGGAGCGCAGACGCTGCGCGATCAGCCGGACTTGATCGGCGGAGTGGCCGACGCCGGCGGGGATCTCGGGGCGACGCTGGTGCGCTATCGCGCCGACCGCGGGCAGGAGCCGGTGCCGCTCCAGATCGTCTACACGGAGTCGGGCGGCCTCGACCTGGAGGTCCGGCTGTTCAACACCCCCGGTGTCGTGGTGGTCATCGTCACGACGGCAGAGGGAGCGCGGGTGCTCCGCGCGCGGGGCAGCGAGGCGCACGGGATACGGCTCGTCATCGGCGGCGCGACCCGCGTGGAGGCTCGCGGGCTCATCGAGGCGCACGAGCGGCTCTTCGCCGAGGTCGGCGTGCGGCACCTCGTCTGCGAGGGCGGCGCGGTGGTGCTCGATGCCCTGCACGAGGCAGGGATCCTCGACGAGCTCTTCGTCACGGTGTCGGACGTCGACATCGACGCTGGCGCGCACGCGGCGGTCAGGCGCATCGCCGCCCTCGACGCCGGCGCTGGCCGGCTCGTCGCCGAGGGGCGGAGCGCCGCGGACGCCGGCTATCGCTTTCAGCGCTGGCGCTTCAACGACCGCTAGCCGGCCAGCTCGCGCCGCACCTGCTCGCGGTCGAACCCCGCGCCGGCGAGGGCGCGGAGGATGAGCGCGACGTGCTTCTTCGTGAGGTCCTGTGGTCCGTGGCCGGGGAGCGTGACCTTCACCCCGCCAGGCCCTTCGTACTGTACGTGGCCGGTCATCCCCCCCTTGAGCGCGTGAAACCCGTGCTTGAGCAGCCACGCTTCCATCTGGCGGCGAGTGACCTGGCTGGCCATGCGCGCGCCGGATGCCCTCAGTCGCGGTCGAGGCCGGCGAGCGCGGCGCGACAGGCGGCGGACAGAGGCTCCATCCCCAGCTCGTCGGCGAGCGCCGCGGCCCGGCGGTAGTGCTCGCGCGCGGCCGCGGCCTCCCCCGGGCCGCGCTGGGCCGCCACCGCGCCGGCCAGGCGCAGGGCGAGGGCCTCGTTGCCGCGCTCCTGATGCTTCCGCGCGAGCTCGAGCGCCTCGTCGGCGAGGGTGGCCGCTTCGTCGACGCGCTCGGTCAGGAGGAGGGCCTCCCCGAGCCGCGTCACCTCGCTGGCGTGGTTGACCATGCTGCCGCCCGCGCGCGACGCCTCGATCGCTTGCCGCATCAGCGCCTCGCCCTCGTCCATGCGGCCCGCGTGCGCATAGGCATAGCCGAGGATCGACGCGATGTTCGAGTACCACGCGGGGAGCTTCCAGGTGCGGCACAGATCCAAGCTCCGCTCGAGCTCGGCGATGGCGCGCCGGAGGTCGGGGCGGTGGGCAAGGTGAAATCCCGCGGCGTAGTGCGCGACCATGAGCACGAGCGGCTGCTCGGCCTGGCGCGCGACGCGGAGTCCTTCCTGCGATTGGACGTCGGCCTCGTCGAAGCGTCCGAGACGGGTGAGCGAGGAGATCAGCCAGAGGCGGAAGAACACCGACGCGGGGCCGGGCAAGCCGAAGCGGCGCAGCTCGAGGCCGTCCCGCAGCACCTCCACGCCTTTGCCGAGAAGATCGACCGCTTGCCGGTAATCGCCGCGCGCAAAGCACACCGAGCCGAGATATCCGTTGATCAGGATCTCGAGCTCGAGATCGCCCACCTCGGGCACCAGAGCGAGGGCCCGCTGGCCCCGCTCGATGGACTGGTCCGGCATGCCCAGGATGGAGAAGTCACGAATCATGTACGCGAGGATCCACCCGAGCCGGCGACGATCGCCGAGGCGGAGGGCCAGGACTTCCGCCTCCTTGAGATTGTCGAGGTCGCGGGTGATCTGTCCCAGAGGGAAGAGCGAGCTTCGGAGGGCGAGGCGCAGATCGATGGCGTGGGCCAGGCGGTCGGGCGTCTCGGGCAGTCGAGCCAGCGCGGCGAGCGCTTCTTCCAGATGGGCGACGGCGTCGCGATACGCCGACCGGGCCGCGGCCTTCATCGCGGCGGCGTGGGAATGCGCGGCCGCTTGTCCCCACAGCTCGCCCTGGATCGCGTGACGCGCGAGCGTCTCGGCATGCTCGGGAAGGCGCTCGGCGTAGTGCGATTCCATGGCGGTGACGATTCGCGCGTGAAGCGCGCGGCGTTGGCCCTGGAGAAGACTGCCGTACGCCACGTCGCAGCTGATCACGTGCGTGAACGCATACTCCATCTCCGGATACAGCCGGGACACGCACAGAAAGCCCGCTTCCCGCAGTCGCATGACGCCGGCCATCAAGGCCTCGGCGCTCTCGTCGGACACCATGCGCAGCAGGTCGATCGATACCGTCGGCCCGATCACCGACGCGGCCTGGAGAAGCTGCTTGTCCTCCGCGGCGAGCCCGTCCACGCGCGCCGCCACGACGGACTGCACGGTCGGAGCGACCTCCACGCGATCGAGGGGCTTGGCGAGCCGATAGTTCCCCGGCTCCCCGGTGAGCACCCCCTCCTGGGCGAGCGTTCGCACGCTCTCCTCCAGAAAATAGGGATTGCCGCCGGTCTGCTTCGCGACCGCCTCGGCCAGGGGGCCGAGAGCGGGATCCGCCCCGAGAAGCACGCCGAGCAGCTCCCGCGCCCCGGAGGAGTCGAGTGGGCCGAGACGGATCTGCGTGAAGGATGTCTTGCTGCCCCAGGGCAGCTGATACTCCGGCCGGCAATTGACGAGCAGGCCCAGGCGCGCCGTCGTCACGCTCTCGACGAGGGTGTCGAGAAACGCCTCCGTCTCCCGATCCACCCAGTGCAGATCCTCCAGCACGACGAGGAGGGGCTGCTCCTGGCTTTCCCGGAGGAGAAGTCGCCGAATGGCCTCGCCGATCTGCAAGCGCCGCTGGGCCGGATCGAGCTCGGCCCAGTGCGTGTCCTGAACCGGAATGTCCAGGGCTCCGAGGAGCGGCACCGCATGCTCCGCGAAGCGAGAGTCCAGCGCGACCAGCCGGTCGGTGACCTTTTCGCGGATCGTCGTCGCGTCGTCCCGGTCGTCCACCTGGAAGTAGACTTGCAGGAGCCGGCGCAAGGGCAAATACGGCGTCGCCGTCGCATAGGAGAGAGCGCTGGCCTCGAGCACGCGCCACCCCGCGAGCTCGGGCGAACGAGTGACTTCCCACACCAGTCGCGACTTGCCGATGCCCGGCTCGCCGACGAGCGCCGCGAGCTGGCCATGCCCCTGCTGGGCGCGAAGCAGGGTGGCGATGATCGTCTCGTACTCCTCCCGGCGCCCCACGAAGCGCGTCAAGCCCCGCGCGGCGGCGGCGTGGAAGCGGAGACGCGCGGGCGTCACGCCGGTGAGCTCGAAGACCTCGACGGGCTCGGCCATGCCCCGGATGGGCACGTGTCCGAGCGCGTGGGTCTCGAAAAAGCCCTCGGCGAGACGAATGGTGCCGGCCGCGCACAGCGCGGTCCCGGGCTTGGCGAGCTTTTCCAGCCGCGCCGCCAGATTGGTGGTCTGCCCGATCGCCGTGTAGTCCATGTCGAGATCGGATCCAATGGACCGTACGAGCACGTCACCGGAGTTCAGGCCGACGCGGATCTGGAGCGGGATGCCGTGGCGCCGCTGGACCTCGTCTCCGTGCCGCGCGATGTGGTCCAGCATGCGGAGGGCCGCGTACCCCGCGCGGAGGGCGTGGTCCTCGAGGGCGAGCGGCGCCCCGAAGAGCGCCATGATGCCGTCGCCAAGTATCTGATTGACGATGCCTTCGTAGGCGTGGACGGCTTCCATCATCAGCTCGATGACGGGATCGAGCAGGCGTCTGGCGTCTTCGGGATCGCGGTCCATCAGGAGCTCCATCGAGCTCTTGATGTCGGCGAACAGCACGGTGATCTGCTTGCGCTCGCCTTGCATCGCGCTGCGCGAGGTGAGGACACGATCGGTCAGGTGATGCGGCGTGTAGCCGCGTCTCGGGCCAAAGCGGGCCGGGGCGCCCGCGAGCGAGGGGGTGGCATGGAGCGGCGCCCCGCACATGTCGCAAAAGCGGTTCTCGGGGGCGCACTTCGCCCCGCAGACGGGGCAGGCTCCGCCCAGGATCGCGCCGCAGTCGCGGCAGAACGCCGCGGTGGCGCGGTTGTCAGTGCTGCAGCGGGGACAGACCATGGCGGGCATGCCGCCGACCGACCCGGCGGGCCGGGACGGCCGGCAAAGTTCCGACCGGCCTACTTTCCGGGCGCCTTGTAGAGGACTCGGGTGCTCGCTGCGCTCGCCATCGCCTCCATCATCTGGGGCCAGGGGAGGATGCGCGTGGTCTTGAAGGTGGAGACGGCGCCGCCCGCGCTGATCGCGAGCGCGAACGTGGCCGCGACTTGATCGTTGGGGAAGGCCACGATGAGCACGACGTCGTAGTCGCCAAAGGCCCCGAACTTCTCCTTCGGCGTGGGGTCGACGTCACACTCGAACGTGATCGTTGCGATGCAGCCGCCCAGCTTGTACACGAGATCCTTCACCGCGGCCACACGATTGCGCTCGTTGGCGCCCGCCTTGAGCAGCGTGTCCCAGGCGCCCGAAGTGTAGGAGAACTGGATCAGATAGTATTGCTGCGCGGATGGAGCGGCACTCGCGGTGCGCTTCCCGGGCTTCGGCTTCGCGGCCATTGGGGGTCTGCCTCCTTGATCGGCTCCGATGATCGGCCCGCCACCACGCCCAGGCCGAGGTGGGGCTCGGCGCGGACGGCGAGGGGACTACACCACAGCTAGTCGTGAGGAGCAAGGGGCGCGGGCAGCGCCTCGCCGATCATGCGCCCGAAGACCACCATCTCCGGGCTGGTCTTGCGATAGGTGTCCAGCGCGGCGAGCATCGCGGGCACGTCCGCGGCGGGCGGCATCGCGGGCGCGGCGGGGAGCGCGGGCAGCGTCGCGAACACCGCGGGGATCTCAGCGTCCACCGCGTCGAGCAGGCGCCGGCAGGCCGCGCCGGTGGCGGCATCGTCCATGCGCGGGCGCAGCTGCGTCGCCACGTGGGCGAAGAAGCCGGGCCAGCCCGCGAGCATCCGGTAGAGGCCAGCCACGAAGGGCTGGCCGTCCACTGTAGTGCCGAGCGAGGTCACGAGCGCGCGCTGCGCGGCGGGCAGCGCCGACGGATCCACCAGCGCGGGAAGCGCGCCAAGGTCGGACGGCGGCGTCCACGGCGTGCAGGCGGCGCCGTCCATCGACGGACGCGCCGCGGGCCGGTCGCCCGCGAGCACGCGCCGCAGCAAGCCGGACAGCACGAGGTTCACCGGGCTCACCCGGACGAAGCTCGCGCACGCGGCGCGGATCGCGCGCTCGCCCGCCGCATCCACGCCCCACACGCGCAGCGCCTCGCGCAGGATCGGCGCGAGGCGAGGCACCGTGAGCCCTTCGGCCGCGCGCCACGCCGCCGTCTGCGCCCGGCCGCTCGCGAAGGCCGGCCCCAGGACGGCCCAGGCCCAGGGCAGCCAGCCCGGGCGTGTCGCGAGATGGCGCTGGAGCGAGGAGACATAGGGCGCGCCCCAGAGACGGCGGATCTCGGCGTAGATCGCCGCGATCTCGTCCCTCGCGTCGGCTTCACGCAGCTCGGCCAGCATGCTGGGGCGCCCGCCGCGGTCTGGCGACGCCGCTAGGCCGGCATCCCCTCCGGCGGGTCTACCGGCACGGTGCCCATGTCGGCGGGCACGGAGAGCTCGAGGATCTCGAGGGTCTCGGAGGTAGCGGTCTCGTTGTGGCGCAGGCCGCCGGGGATGTAGAGCGACTCCCCTTCCCGCACCCGCAGCGTCTGGCCGTCCTCGAACGAGAGATCGACCCAGCCCTTGAGCACGTAGACGAACTGACCCTCGCACACGTGGTAGTGCCAGCCGGTGGGCTTGGTCATGCCTTCCGTCGCGCTCATCACCTGCGCGCGCATGCGGCCGCTGCTGGCCGCGGTCACGCCCAGGTCCTGATACTTGAGGAAGGTGCGTCGTCCCGCGACGAAGGGCGCGGTGGCAGGCGTGGCGTGCGCGAGCTTGCCGGCCGGAATCGTGGTCGTGCTGTCCATGCTGGGCCTCCGCGGAAGAGAGTCAGGGACCGGACCGTGAATGGCTGGACTCTACCACGGACCAGGGCAAGATGAAGTTCATGCGCCCCGGCGCCAAGATCCGAATCCGCTGATCAGGGAGGAGCCATCATGCCCGACGCGCTGTCCGCCGAAGCCAAGGCGCTCATCGACCGGCCGAACTTCGCCCATCTCGCCACGCTGATGCCCGACGGCTCGCCGCAGAGCACGCCGGTGTGGGTGGGGCGCGAGGGCGATCGCCTGCTCGTCTGCACCAGCGAGGGCTCCTTGAAGGGCCGCAACACCAAGCGCGATCCCCGCGTGGCCGTGTCCATCGTGGACTTCGGCAACCCCTACGAGGAGCTTCAGCTGCGCGGCCGCGTGGTCGAGCGCCGGCCTGACCCCGACCTCAAGGCGATGGACCCCGTGTCGCACAAGTACATCGGTAAGCCGTTCCCGATGCGGAGCTACGAGGGCCGCGTGGCGCTGGTGGTCCAGGTGGAGAAGGCGAAGTACACCAAGCTGCCCTTCGAGCATACGCCGCCCAAGCGTTGAGCCGGCGCCGGAGCGGACGGCCGCCTAAGCGGTGAAGGCGATGCGCCCGAAGCGGGCCTCGGCGTTCGTGCGCGTGTCGTTGGTGTCGATGGACAAGGCGATGGCGCCGGGCGCTTCCGGCGCCTCGCCGAAGATTCGCCGGTGGTCCGCCACGACGTCGTGGCGCTCCTCCGTCCAGCGGCCGATTCCGGCCTCGCCGGAGCGCGCCACCACGAAGGTCACGGTGCCGGTCTTGGTGCTCTTCACGAGCGTGCCGATGGGCAGCGCGGGGTCCCACACGTAGCCCACCAGGCGGGAGCGCAGCAGCGCGGGGAAGCGCGGCCAGATGACGAAGAGGTGGCCGGTGGCGTCCGAGGTGGCGCGCTCGCGGAGATCGGCGCCCCGGGGCAGGCTCACCACTTTCCACGTCCAGGTGAGGATCGGGGTCGCGGCGAGGTCCACGTGCACCGCGTGGGCAATGGTAGAGTGGTCGCCCGCGCTCCGGAGCGCCAGAGCGCGGCGGCCCTCGTCTTCCATCACGGTGAAGTCGTAGGCGGGGTGGCCGCGCGGCGTCTCGTACTTTTCCCAGCCCGGCGGCACGCCGTGGGTCCCGAGGGTGGCCCCGCTCCAGTCCTCGATGGTGGAGGTGGCGGCCGCGGTCGCCCGCACGCACGCGAGCGGCCGTCCGATGGCGGCCAGGACCGAGGCCAGGAGCAGCGCGCGTCGCGAAAGCATCCTGGATTCAGCGTATCAGAGGGCGGTGTACGCTTCGGGCATGGGCCTCGGGGGATGGCTCGACGCGCAGCTGTTCGAGCGGCGCATCGTGACGCTGACGGGCCCGCTCGACGAGGGCGCGGCCAGCCGGGCGGCCGCGGCGCTGACCGCCCTGGACGCCGGGAGCGCCGAGGCCATCGAGCTGCACCTCGACAGTCCCGACGGCGCGCTCGGCGCGGCCTTCCTGATGATCGACACGGTCGGTCTGCTGCGGGCCCCCCTGCGGGTCCGGTGCCGCGGCCAGGTGGGCGGCCCCGCCATCGGGATCCTGGCCGCCGCCGAGCGCCGGATGGCAGGGGCGCACGCGCGCTTCCGGCTCGCACAGCCCACCGAGCGCTTCACCGGGACGCCGGCCGAGCTCGAGGCACGGAACCGGGAGCAGCAGCAGCAGCTCTGGCGGCTCTGCGCTCTGGTCGGACGGCGGTGTCACCGGCCCGCCGAGGAGGTCGCCGAGGACATGCGCCGGGGGCGCTACCTGGACG
>Ga0310812_10000153_pt1 | contig 30694 bp, 23 predicted proteins | sample NN3metagenome_FD_205747 | JGI IMG/M metagenome (GOLD analysis project Ga0310812, IMG submission 205747) | Soil microbial communities from experimental microcosm in Duke University, North Carolina, United States - NN3 | ecosystem: Engineered > Artificial ecosystem > Soil microcosm > Unclassified...
GCTCGACCGCGCAATCCAGGACGTGATTGCCGTTGTCGGTGCGGAAAGGCGCCGCGCCCGTCCGGCGCAGCCTCGCGGCGAGCCCCATCTCGGCGAGGCGGGCGCGGCAGAAGCCCACGGCGAACGGTGCGACCTCGACGGGGAGCTTGCCGCGGCTCCCGAGCCTCTCCACCACCTTCTCGCGCCCGACGAGGATGACGAGGCGCCGCGAGGCGGCGGCGACGACCTTCTCGCGCAGGAGCGCGCCGCCATAACCCTTGATCAGGTCCAGACGCGGGTCGACCTCGTCCGCCCCGTCCACCGAGAGATCGATCACGGTGCGCTCGTCGAGCGTGATGAGCGGGATGCCCAGCTCGCGCGCGAGCGTCCCCGTGGCCTCCGAGGTGGGGACGCCGGTGACCCGGAGGCCGGAGTCCACGGCGCTCCCGAGCGCGCGGACGAACGCCGTCGCGGCCCGGCCGGTGCCCAGCCCGATGACGTGGCCGGCGCCCACGAAACCCAGCGCGTGCGCGGCGAGGGAGGCCGCGTCCTTGTCGCTCAGCGTGCCCGGCATGCCCTCGGACCGTACGCTGGGGGGCGGCCGGCGGCCAGCTGGAATGGCCCGCGCGCGGACGCGGCTCAGGCGCCCGCGGCCATGCCCGGGGCGAAGAAGCTCAGCTGATTCCGGCCGGCGTGCTTGGCGTGGTACATCGCCGCATCGGCATGGAGCAGGAGCGTCTTCACGTCGCGCGCGTCACCGGGGTAGATGCTGATCCCGATGCTCGCGCCGATGTCCAGCTGACGCGGCCCCACCTGGAAGGGCCGCGCCAGCTCCTTCAGCATCTTCTCGCCCACCACTCCGGCGTCGGGCCCGCGCCCGAGCTCGGCCAGCACCACGATGAATTCGTCGCCACCGGCCCGCGCCACCGTGTCCTCGCCGCGCACGCAGGACTGCATCCGCTCGCTCACCGCCTTGAGGAGCCGGTCGCCCACGTCGTGGCCATATGCGTCGTTGACCGACTTGAAGCGGTCGAGATCGACGAACATCACCGCGAAGGGCTTGCCGCTCCGCTCGGATCGGCGCACCGCCTGGATCAGGCGCTCGTCGAGCAGCACGCGGTTGGGCAGGCCGGTGAGCGCATCGTAGAGCGCGGCGGCGCGCAGCTGCTCGTTCCGCGCCTGCAGCGCCAGGGCGAGCGCCTCGGTGCGCGCCGCGCGCGCGGCGTCGAACGCGGAGAGCACCACCGTGACGCCGAGGAGGCCCAGCGCCGCCACCCCGATCAGCTCGGCGAGGAAGGCATCGTCGAAGCGGGTGAGCGACGGGGGCACGAGACTCACGGTGCCGGGGGCGAAGCGCGCCGCCGCCATGCCCGTGTAATGCATCGCCGCGATCCCGAGCCCCAGCACGACCGCGCTGCCGAGCTTCGCGAAGACCGCGCCCCGCGAATAACGCCGGCGAAGCCGAAAGGCCAGCGTCAGCGCGGCCAGCGAGGAGAGGAAGGCGATGCCGATCGAGGCCGCGACGAGCGGGATGTCGTACTCGACGGGCGGGGACACGCGCATCGCGGCCATGCCGAGATAGTGCATCGCCGCGATGCCGAGCCCCATGACGAGCCCGCCGCCGGCCAGGCGGCTCCGGGTGAGCGCAGGGCGCCGGGCCACGAGGAGCGCCATACCGGAGGCCAGCACCGCGACCAGCCACGAGGCCGCGTTGATCCGGCCGTCGTAGGCCACCGGGCCTCCGAGGTCGAAGGCCAGCATGCCGACGAAGTGCATCGACCAGATCCCGGTGCCCATGACGGCGGCCCCGCCCAGGAGGAGCCAGAGCCACGCCGCCCGCCCCCGCCGCACGCTCACGCGCGCGGCCAGATCCAGCGCCGCGTAGGACGCGATCACCGCGACGGTCACGGAGAGGACGACCAGCTTGGGATCGTGGTGCCCCACGCGCAGAGGGTACACCAGGCCCGAACCTTTCAGGGAGACACCGGCCGTATAATGAAGCTACCATGCGCCCGCCGCACCAGATCGCCGTCCATCTCCCGCTGGCCGCGCTGCTCACGACGGTCCTCGCCGGGGCGCCGGTCCGCTCCGGCGCGGAGACCGTGGACGGTGTGTGGGCGGTGGCGCAGGTCACGCTGAACGGCCAGCCCCGCGCGGAAGGCAAGCTCCTCAATTCCACGTGGACGTTCAACGGCGACGAGCTGACCGTCCGCCCGGCCGCCGGCCGCCACGTCCGCTGGTCGCTGAGCTATGAGCTCGGCGCGCAGCCAGCCGCGTTTCGCGCGACGCCCGTCGACGCGCCGGGCGAGCGGCCGTTGTGGATGATCCTGACCCGGGGCGCCGGCGAGCTTCGTCTGGCGTTCTACGACGGGCTCGACCAGCGGCCGGAGGATTTCGGTCCGCGGCCCAAGCTGGTCGTCCTCAGCCTCGTGCCCGCGCCGGCGGTGGGCGCGCTCCGCGATCCTTGCGAGATTCTGAGGGCCGCCGGTGTCGAGCAGCTCCTCGGCGGGCCCACGCGGCGGAGGCCACCGCCCCCGACGATTCGGCCCGGCGTGACGTGCACGCTGGAGCGCGATGACGGCTCGGGCGCGGTGGCGCTCACGCTCGTGCCGCCACCGGCGGCGACGGCCTATGTGGACGCGGCGAGGCGCGAGGCCGCGTCCCAGCCGCGCGTGCAGCTCGAGGAGGAGCCCGGCCTGGGCCCCGGCGCCTTCTCGGCTCTCCGCGGGCAGACGGTCGCCACGGTCACGCTCAAGCAGGAGACGGCGATGGTGCTGCGATTCGAGGCGCCGCAGGTGGCCCGCGCCGAGACCCGCCGCTTCGCCGAGCGGGTCCGCGACCGCCTCTGAGCCGGATCAGGCCGATGCGTCCTCGAGCCGGCGGATCTCGCAGAGATACGCGCGATGCGGCACCGACCCGCTCACCGGATCGATGGCCGCGTTGCCGATGATGAGGTTGAAGTTGGCGCCGTCCGAGCTGAAGGGGTCGTAGCCCGGCGCGCCGATCTGCGGGCAAGCCTCCCACCAGCCGTGCTGCCCGCAGGCCACGCCCGGCGCGAGGAACTCGTTGAAGGCGGCCCGCGCGCGCACGCTGCCCTCCGGGGTCTCTACCGTGACCCAGTCGCCCGCCTCGATCCCCCGTTCCGCCGCCGCCGCCGGATGCAGCTCGATCTCCGGGTCGCGCTGGCGCCGGCGAAGACTCGGCAAGCCGCGATGCTGCGTCTCGCAGAACTGGGTGGACTTGGCGCAGGTCAGCACGAGCGGGAAGCGCGCGGTGAGGTCGGGGCGCGACTCCGGGCCTACCAGCGGCTCCACGTGCACCGGCAGCGGCGGATACCCGTGCTGGAGCAGCGTCTCCGAGTAGATCTCGATCTTGCGCGTGGGGGTGGCGAACCCCGCGGGCACGCCGGCCTTTTCCTCGGCGTACTTCCGGTAGCGCGTCGTGAGCGGGACGGTGACGCCGCCCGGATTCGCGCGCAGCACCTCGAGCGTCACACCGGACGGCTCGAGCTGATGCCGGTAGCCCGCATCCACGTCGCCATCCCAGAAATGCCGGCCCAGCCCGAGACGGACCGCGAGGTCGAACGTGATCTCGGTGTCACCGCGCGCCTCGCCCCGCGGCTCCACCACCGGCCGCCGGAGCTGCACGAGCGACTGCGCCGCCGCGCTGATGTCGAAGCCGATCTTGAGCCCTTCGCGCTCGAAGGGACTCGCCACTGGGAGCACGATGTCGGCCAGCTCCACGGTAGGGCTCATGAAGAGATCCGCGTGGACGTAGAAGTCGAGGGCGGCAAGCGCCTCGCGCCCGCGCCGCGTGTCGGCATGCGCCATGAGGAGGTTCGCGCCGAACCCGACCATCCCGCGCACGGCGTAAGGCCGCTGCTCCAGCACGGCGGTGTACACCTCGTCGGTGGTGACCCATTCCCAGCGCGAGGGTCCGATCGGCCGCTCGGGGAGGCCAAGGCAGCGATCGCGCTGCGCCGCCGTGATCAGATCGTCGCCGGCGACGCCGCGCGACGGCACCGAGGGGAAGAGGACATTGCCGCCCTCGCCCTCGAAGCTGCCGGTCAGGACGTAAAGGAGCGAGATCGCGCGAAAGATCTGCGTGGCATTGGTCTGCTGCTCGACGCCGCTCCATGCGTAGTAGGAGACCGGGCGCGAATGCCAGAGGAGCCGAGCGGCCTCCTCGACCTCGGCACGGTCGACTCCACAGATGCGCTCGACCTCCTCCGCCGGATAGCGCCGGCAGCGCTCGACGGCCAGAGTGAAGGCGGGGCGGCAGACGATGACACCGTCCGCGGTCGGGATCTTGTACTCCCCCAGGAGGGCGGGCCGGACATCGCCGTCGTAGCGGCGGCGTTCCGGGTCGTAGACGAGCGGGCGTTGCGCCGCCTCGTCCCAGGCGACGTAGCGCGTGGCGCCCGCCGCCGCGCCGCCGAGATCGCCCTCCGTGAGGAGACGCCCCGTGTCGGAGCGGACGAGCAGCGGGCCGTTGGTCCAGTCGCGGACGAAGGCGCGATCGTACCAGCCATGCTCGAGCATCACCTGCGCGATGCCGAGCGCCAGCGCCGCATCGGTGCCCGGTCTCACGCGCAGCCACACATCGGCCTTGCTGGCCATCCCGACCCGTCGGGGGTCGACGACGATCAGCTTCGCGCCCCGCCGCAGCGCGGCCGCGGTGGTGGTCGCATGGGCCAGCCGCGCCAAACTCGGGTTATAGCCCCAGAAGAGAATGCAGCCGGCGCGCTCCAGGTCCGGCATGGTGGCGCCGCCGGTGCCATGACCGATGCCGAAGGTGAAGCGCGTCGCATACGCGCGTCCCCAGCCGCACAGCTCCATCGAGCCGCACAGGTTGGGGCTGCCGAAGGCCCGCATCAGACGCGTGATCCACGGCGAGGCGTCGGCGATCGCCGACGTCGAGGCGGAGACGGAAGTGAAGACCACGCTTTCCGCCCCGTGCCGCGACTTGATGCGCTGGAGCGCGGCCGCCGTCGTATCGAGCGCCTCGTCCCAGCTGATCCGCCGCCAGCCCGGGTCCGGATCGCCCTTGGGCCGTGTCCGCTTCATCGGGTAAAGGAGGCGGTCCGGATGATGGACGAGCTCCGGCGCTGCCCGTCCCTTCGCGCAGATCGCGTGCCCGGTAGGATGGGAGGGATCGGGCTCGAGCGCGACGAAGCGACCGCCCTCGACCACCGCGATGGAGCCGCAGCGGGAGATGCAGAGCGCGCAATAGCCCTTGATGCGCTGAATCATGGAGACTTGGAGAACGCCCGCATTCTATCGGTTGTCCGTGCCCGCCGCCAGCCCCTGTCGATCCGGCCCAGCTCCGTTCGACCACTCCCAGAAGCGACGCAGCCCACACGGTTCAGGAGGCAGCCATGGGAAAGGTTCAGCGAATCACGCCGATGCTCTGGTTCGATGGGCAGGCGGAAGAGGCCGTGAAGCTTTACGTGTCGACGTTCCCGAACTCGCGCATCCTCGGGACGAGCCGCTACGACGAGGCCGGCGCCAAGGCATCCGGCCAGCCAAAGGGCTCGGTCATGACCGTGCAGTTCGAGCTGGACGGCCAGGAATTCACCGCGCTCAACGGCGGCCCGCTCTACAAGTTCACCGAGGCGGTGTCGTTCGTGGTGAACTGCGACACCCAGGCGGAGGTCGACCACTACTGGGGGAAGCTCAGCGAGGGCGGCGAGGAGGTGCAGTGCGGCTGGCTCAAGGACCGCTTCGGGCTCGCGTGGCAGGTGACGCCGAAGATCCTGACCGAGCTCGTCATGGGCAAGGATCCCGAGAAGGCCAAGCGAGCCTTCGGCGCCATGCTGCAGATGAAGAAGCTCGACATCGCGACGCTGGAGCGCGCCGCCGAAGGACGCTGACCCTAGGCGACCGGGTGCTCCACCGCCGCCTGCTCCACCGCCGCGCGGAGGCCGGCGGCCACCACGCAGTCGCGCGGTCCCCAGACGCCGCCGGGATCGAACAGCACCGCGCCGAGTCCCGCCCGGCGGGCGCCGATCACGTCGACGAAGTAAGAGTCGCCGACGTAGACGGCCTCCGCCGGCGCGACGCCGGCCGCCTCCAGGCCGAGGGCGAAGATGCGCGGGTCGGGCTTCGAGACGCCGGCCACGCTCGAGTCGATGACGAAGTCGAGGTGCCTCGAGAGCCCGGCGATCGCGAGGGCACGGGCCACCGAGCCGTTGGAGTTCGAGATCACGCCGACCATCCAGCCCCTCGCGCGGGCGCGCGCGAGGGCCTCCACCGCCTCGGGATCGGCCTGGCGGCAAAGTCCGATCGGCGCGTTGAAGCCCCGGCGCCACTCCGCGATGGCGCGCCGCTCCGCCTCGTCCGCGATGCCGAGCGCCTCCAGCAGGTAGCGGACGTAGCGCCCCTCGCCCGTGCGTCCCGCATCCGCCGGCGCCGCCCGCTCCACGTCCAGGCGCATGCGGGCGCGCCGCTCCGCCGCCATCACTGCGGCGGCGTCCACCCGATGGCCACACGAGGTCAGTTGGTCGGTGAACCGGCGATAGTCGAACTCGAGCAGCGTGTGGCCCGCGTCGAAGAGGATGGCGCGGACGGATGAGGGGGGCCGCGCCACCTCAGTTCGCGCTCTTCACCGTGACCGGCTGATCACGATAGCGCGCGGGGAAGCCGTTCTTGAGCGCCTCGAGCTTCGGCAGATCGTGCACGACGATGTAGGGGTAGCGGGGATTGTTGATGAGGAAGTCTTGATGGTACCCCTCCGCGGCGTAGAAGCCCTTGAGCGGATCGACCGTGGTCACCAGGGGGCGGCCAAACACCTTGGCCTTGTCGAGCTGCGCGATGTAGGCCCGGGCGATGTTCCGCTGAGACTCGTCCCCGTAGAAGATGGCGGAGCGATACTGCGTGCCCACGTCGGGCCCCTGGCGGTTCAGCTGCGTGGGGTCGTGCACCACCGAGAAGAAGATCTGCAGGATCTCGCCGAAAGAGATCTCCTTCGGGTCGAAGGTGATCTCGACGGACTCCGCGTGCCCCGTGGAGCCGCGGCCCACCAGCTCGTACTGCGCCGTCTCCTTGGCGCCGCCCGCGTACCCGGAGAGCGCCATGCGGACGCCGCGCACCCGCTGATACACGCCCTGCACGCCCCAGAAACAGCCGCCCGCGAGGACGGCCGTCTGCGGTGGGCCGGCCGCCTTCGGGCTGTCCAGCGCCGGCGAAGGAATCACGACCACACCGTCCGCGGCGAACGCCCCAGGCGCGGCCCCCATCGCCGTCGCCGCCAACGTCGCCAGGAATCCCACCCGCTTCACCCATCTCCGCATCACCCGCTCCTCCTCAGACGCCCGCCTTCGCGCGGCGCATCTCGCTCAGCACGCGCACGAGCTCGTCCACGTCCACCGGCTTGATCAGGTGCCGGTCGAAGCCGGCCCGGATCGCCTCGGCCCCGTCCCGCGCCCGGCCATAGCCGGTCAGGGCCACCAGCACGATGCCGGGGCCGAGCTCCTCGCGGACGCGCCGCGCCAGCTCGTAGCCGTCCATGCCGGGCAGCCCGATGTCGAGCACGGCCAGCCGCGGCCGCTCGCGCCGCAGCACTTCGAGGCCGGTGGCGCCGTCCACCGCCCATACCACGCGATGCCCACGAAGCTCCAGGGCCAGACAGAGGCTCTCGCGCGCATCCTCGTTGTCCTCGACGACGAGAATGGTCTCCGCCTGCGCGCCCGACGCCGGCGCCGACGCCGGGGGGGCGGCCGGCGCGACCGCCAGCAGGGCGCGCAGGCGCACGCTGAAGCGCGCCCCTGTCCCGGGGCCCTTGCTCTCGGCGATGACGGCGCCGCCGTGCAGGGCGACGAGCTGCTGCACCAGGGTGAGCCCGATGCCGAGGCCGCCCGTCGTACGCGCCGCCGTCGTTTCGGCCTGGAAGAAGAGGTCGAAGATCTTCTCGAGATGCTCGGGATCGATTCCCCGGCCATCGTCCTCGACGGTCAGCACCGCCTCCTCGTCCTCACGCGTCACGCGCACGCCGATGCGCCCGCCCGGCGTCGTGTAGCGCACGGCATTCCCGACAAGATTGGTCAGAATCTGCTCGAGGCGCGCCGGATCGCCGTCCACCCACACCGTCTCCGCCATGAGCTCGACGCGGCGGTCGGCGAGGCCGCCCGCGGTCTCCAGCGTCGTGATCACCCGCCGCGCGATCGTCGCCAGGTCCACGGTGGTGCGCTCGAGCAGGATCTTGCCCCGGATCACCCGGCCCACGTCCAGGAGGTCGTCGATCAGCCGCTGGAGGTGCCGGCTCTGCCGCTCGATCACGCCGGTGGCGAAGGCGAGCTGCTCGGGGGTGCGCCGCTCGCTCTTCACGATGATGCTCGCGTTGGCGATCGCGGCGAGCGGGTTCCGCAGCTCGTGTCCCAGCATGGCCAGGAATTCGTCCTTGGCCCGATTGGCCGTCTCCGCGACGGCGCGCGCCTCGCGCTCCGTCTCGAGGGAGCGATCGCGCTGCCGGGTCGTCGCCTGCAGCAGCGCGCTGGCCCGCTCGAGCGCGCTCAGCGCCTTGTTCACCTCGTCCACGCGCGAGTCAGGCAGGCTCTCGATGCGGCCGCCTCCCGCCACGTATTCCGCCTGGGCTTCCACGGTCTCCAGCGCGGCGGCGAACGGCCGCGCTCTCGAGATGGCGTAGCTCACGCCCAGGCCCATCGCCACCAGCCAGAGGAAGCCGTAGAGCGCGAGATAGCGCCAGAAGGCGTTGTCCACCGGCGCCGAAGGGGTCGCGAAGCCCACGCCCCAGCCGTGGCGAGCGAATGTCCACGCGGTGTAGACGCTGGTGCGGTTCAGATTGGTGAAGCGCGCGATGCCCACCGGCTTGGCCCGCATCGCGTCCTCCACGCCGGGGGAGGGCTGCTGACCGCGCCGCTCGTCGCCCTCCACACTGCGGGCGACGAAGTTGTAGTGGTGGTCGAAGAGGCCGGCGACGGCGCCCGGCGGCTGGCCCGGCTGCTTCAGCAGACGGTCGTACCAGCGTAGGTCGAGATAGGCAATCAGGACATGAGTGACCGAGTTGTCGCGCACGACCGGGACCCCGACCGCCACCGTCGGCCCCGCCGCATCCACGCGCGGGAAGAGGTCCGTGATGACGGGCTGCCGCGCCGCGAAGACCTGCGCCCACTGGGCGATCGGCGGCCCCGCGGGCATCGCCGATCCCAGCGGCGCGTCCGCCCGGAACACGCCGCGACCGTCGGGAGTGAGGGCCACGAGGTTCGCCCAGTCCGAGCTGGCCCGGAGCGCCTGCCGGGCCTGGGCCCGGATCGCCTCGTCGGAGAGATCGCTGGACGCCCAGAGCCGCGCGAAGATCGTCAAGCGCTCCACCGTGCCGTCGAGCGCGGTGTCCACGGCGGCGGCGAGGGTGCGCACGGACTCGATCTGCGCGCGCTGGCGCTCGAGGTCCTGGGCCTGCCAGTGCAGATAGAGCAGGAGCGCAGTGAAGAGACCGATCGGCACGATGCCGACAAGCTGCAGATGGACGAGGTGCCACCGGACGCCGCGGCGCCAGCTCATGGGTCCTCCGAAGGAGCCTAGCCGCGCGCGGCAGAGGCGTCAAGGAACCATGAGATGCGCCGGGACGCCCCGGTTCGGCCTAGAATCGGGCGGTGCTGTCCCCCGTCCCCGTGCTCGCCCTGTCCAGCGCCTTCTTCTCCGCCCTCGCGACCCATCTGATCCAGCAGGGACTCCGGCGGTCGAGTTTCTACGCTGCGTTCTGGATCAACGTGACGGTCGGCGTGATCGGCCTGTGGACCGCGGTGCTGCTGTTCGTCCCGCGCGCGGCGTGGGACTGGAGCGCCGTGCCCTACTTCGCCTTCTCCGGTGTGGTGGGCACCGCGGGGGGGCGCCTGTTCCGCACCGTGGCCATCGACAAGGTCGGCGCGCCGGTCGCCGCCGCCATCTTCAACCTGACTCCGCTCATCGCCACCGGCCTCGCCATCGCGCTGCTCCACGAGCGCATCACCGGTCCGATCCTCGCGGGCACGGTGGTCATCGTCGCGGGCACCGTCCTGCTCTCGCTCAGCGGCAAGTACGTCGGGTTCCAGACGCCGCACCTCATCTACCCCGTGCTCGCCGCCACGTGCTTCGGCATCGTGCAGATCGCGCGAAAGATGGGGCTCAGCCAGGCGGGGCCCCTCTTCGACGCCGCGGTCAACACCACGGCGGCCATGATCGCGGCCTCGACCTTCGTGACCGCCACCCAACAATGGCGCGCGCTCCGCATCGACCGCGAGAGCCTCCTCTTCCTGATCGGCGGCGGCCTTGCCGAAAACACCGGGGTCACCCTCCTCATCGTCGCGCTCGGCTACGGCGAGGTGAGCGTGGTGACGCCCCTCATCGGGACCGCGCCCCTCTTCGTCCTCCTGCTGGCCTTCCTCATCCCGGGCGGCCGGCGGCAGATGGGCTGGCGGGTGGTGAGCGCCACTCTCCTCATCGTGCTGGGGGTGTACCTGCTGACGGGAGCCAAGCGGCTGTAGTAGTCTGTGGCCGGGTCTCGACGGGAGGCCACCGATGGATTGCCCGCGCTGCCGGACCGCCAATAGCGAGGGATCCCGCTTCTGTGGGAGCTGCGGCATCGCGCTCACCGCGGTCTGCCCCTCGTGCGGCTCCTCGACCATGCGCGGCGCGCGCTTCTGCGGGGACTGCGGCAAGCCCACCCCGCCCTTGCACATCGCCGCGGGCCCGCCGCCGCACCTGGCGCCGCTGCTGCCGCAGTGGCGGGCCTCGCTCGAGGGCGAGCGCAAGCTCGTGACCGTCATGTTCGCCGACATCAAGGGCTCGCTCGAGCTCCTCACCGCGCGCGATCCCGAGGAAGCGGTGGCCCTCCTCGACCCGGTCATCGAGCTCATGAAGGCCGCCGTGCACCGCTACGAGGGCACGGTGAACCAGATCATGGGCGACGGCATCATGGCGCTGTTCGGCGCGCCGGCCGCCCACGAGGATCACGCCGCGCGCGCCTGCTACGCCGCCCTCGCCATGCAGGAAGGCGTCCGCGCGCTCGCCCGCGATCTCGCGCGCATCAAGGGCCCGTCCGTCGAGATCCGGGTGGGCATCAACTCAGGCGTGGTGGTCGTCCGCGCGATCGACAACGATCTCCACATGGATCTCTCCGCGATCGGCGAGACGACCCACCTCGCCGCGCGGATGGAGGAAATGGCGCCGCCGGGCTCGGTCTGGCTCACGCGCGCCACCTTTGCCCTCGCCGAGCCGGTGATCGAGGCGAAGCCGCTCGGCGCGCACCCGGTGCGCGGGCGGCACGCGCCGGTCGAGATCTTCGAGCTCACGAGCGCCCGCGCGATGCGGCGGATCGAGGTGGCAGCGCTGCGGGGGCTCTCCCGCTTCGTGGGACGTGAGCTCGAGATGAACGAGCTCTCGCGCATCCAGCAGCGGATGCTCACCGGCCACGGCCGCGTCACCGCGGTGGTCGGCGAGGTCGGCATCGGCAAATCTCGGCTGCTCCTCGAGTTCGTCCACGCCCCCACGGTGTCGGGGTGCATGGTGTTCGAGACGGGCACCGTGTCCTACGGGCAGAGCACGCCGTACTTCCCGGTGCTCAAGCTCCTGCGCCAGCACTTTCTCTTGAAGGAGGACGAGCCGGCCGACGTCGTGCGCGATCGGGTCACCACGACCCTGGTCAATCTGGGCCTCGAGCACGCGGGGGCCCCGCTCCAAGCCTTGCTCGGCGTTCTGCCCGAGGATAGCGCCTTCGCCACCTACGATCCGCTGCGGCGGCGGGAGCTCACGCTCGAGGCCCTGCGGGGGCTCGTGCTCCGGCTCTGCGGCATTGGGCCGGTCCTGCTGGTCGTCGAGGACCTCCAGTGGATCGACTCCGAGAGTCAGGAGCTGCTCGACCGCCTCGTGCAGAGCATGCCCACCGTGCGCCTGCACCTCGTCGTCAACTATCGGGGCGAGTACCAGCACGGCTGGGGCGGGCTGAGCTACTACAACCAGGTGCGCCTCGATCCGCTGGCGCCCGAGGCGGTGGACGCCCTGCTCGGCATGATGCTCGGCGATGCGCCCGAGATCGCGCCGGTCAAGCGTCTCCTGAGCGAGCGGACCGACGGGAACCCGTTCTTCCTGGAGGAGAGCGTCCGTGAGCTCGTGGACGGCGGGTCCCTGGTCGGCGAGCCGGGACACTACCGGACCACCGGCGTGGTGGCGCCCCATGTTCCCGCCACCGTCGAAGGCGTCCTCGCCTCCCGTATCGACCGGCTGCCCCGCATGGAGAAGCATCTCCTCCAGTGCGCGTCGGTGATCGGCCGCGACGTGCCGCTCGATCTGCTCGAGGCCCTCGCGAACCTCCCAAAGGCGGACTTGACCGCGGCGCTCCATCACCTGCAGCAGGCCGAGTTCGTCTTCGAGCGCGTCACCGTCCGCGATCCGGAGTACTCGTTCAAGCACTCGCTGACCCACGAGGTGGCCTACCACTCACTGCTGCACGAGCAGGCCCGGATGCTGCACGGCGCGACGGTGGCCGCGATCGAGCGCCTCCACACCGACCAGCTTCCGCTGCATTTGGACGCGCTCGTGCACCACGCGGTGCTCGGGGAGGTCTGGCCCAAGGCCGTGGACTATCTCCGCCAGGCGGGCGCCGCCGCCTTCGCCCGTGGCTCCGTCGCGGAGAGCCTCGCGCGCTACGAGCAGGCGCTCGCCTTCGCGGGGCGCCTCGACACGAGCCGTGAGAACCTCGAGCGCGCGATCGACGTCCGGCTGGACCTGCACGTCCCCCTGGTCGTCCTCGGGCAGATCGCGCGGCTCGTCACGCTCCACGAGGAATCGGAGCGGCTGGCCCGCGACCTCGGCGATTCCCCACGCCTCGCCCGGCTCCTCTATCGCATGAGCCAGTACGCGTGGATCGAGGGTCGCTTCAAGGACGGGCTCGAGCGCGCCGGGCAGGCGCTCGAGATCGCCACCACCATCGGGGACGCGGAAGTCCGCGTCCTCGCGACCTACGCGCTCGGGCTGAACCAGTGCCTGCTAGGTGCCCACCGGGAGGCCATCGCGCTCTTCGAGCGCGTCCTGGATGGCCCCGACACGCACATCGCACGCCGCGCGCTCGCGGTCACGGTGCCCGCGTACATCGGCGCGGCGTGCTGGCGCGGCTACGCGCTGACCCTGGTCGGCGAGATCGGCCCCGCGCTGGAGAGCACGGACCGGGCCGCCCAGGCCGCCGACGAGAGCGATCACCCGCAGGCGCAGGCGATCGCCTACACGATGCGGGCGATCCCGATGCTCTTCCAGGGGCGCACCGACACCGGGCTGGCCCTGTGCGAGCGCGCCCTCGCTCTCTGCGAGTCGAAGGTGCTCCTCATCTGGCTGCCCGCCGCGCTCGGCACCCTCGGCTGGGCACTCACGCTGGTGGGGCGCGGCACGGAGGGCGCGGCCTACCTCGAGCGCGCGACCTCCGCGATGGAAGCGACGGGAGTGCACGGCAACCTCGCCCACATGTACATCTGGTGGGCGGATGCGCTGCTCGGCGCCGGCCGCCTCGACGAGGCCGCGCGCGCGGCCGGGCAGGGCTTCGACCTGGCGCTCCGTCAGGGCGAGCGCGCTCAGGAGGCCGATGCGCTCCACACCCAGGCGCGCATCTTCGCCGCGCGCGAGGGCGGCGGCGCCCGCGCGCTCGAACACTATGAGCGCGCGCTCGAGGTGGCCGCCCTTCACGACATGCTGCCGCTGGTCGGGCGCTGCCATCTCGGGATGGGGCGCGTCCACGCGGCGGCCGGCGAACAAGCCCTCGCGCGCACGCACTACGACAAGGCGATCGACATCTTCAGCCGGCTCGGCCTGCAGCTCTGGGGCGCGGAGGCGGCGACCGCCTCCAGCGCCCTGGATCAGGGCACGTAGCTCGAGGCGCCGGTCACCCGATGAATGCGGATCAGCTGATGATCGCTGGCCCGGTAGTACTTGTAGGGGGTCGGCCACACGAACACGAGGAAGAGCACCGCTCCCACCACGAGGATGCCGAGCCCCCAGCCGACGCCGCGGGGATTCGCCAGCGTGAGCGCGACGCCGATCAGGCCGAGGGCCACACCGCCGCCGACGCTCAGATAGATGAGGCCGAGGAGCACCGCGCGGGTGAGCAAGGCCCCGGGGCACGACGGATCATTCGGGCAGGGCGTGACCAGACGCATGTACCCCTGCGCGGCGACGCCGCCGAAGAAGAGCAGGAAGATCCCGATGCCGCCCCAGATGAGGAGCGCGCGCGCCCACGGCGTGTTGGTGAACCAGTTCCCGTCTCTGGGCTTGCTCGGATCCTTGGGCTTGGGCTCCGCCATTTCACCCTCCTTGGCGCGACGACACGAGGGCCGGTCCGGGGCAGGTCGAGTCTAGGGTGGCCCAATTGGGCTGTCAATGAGTGACGAGACTCCGCTGAGCGAGCAGCCGAAGCCGAGGATGGTCGGCTGGTACGACCCGCATCTCCTGCTGTCGACGGGCATGGAGGTGCTGGTCTCGCGCACCCTCGGCCAGCGCTTCGACTACCGGCTCATGGAGGACGTGGGCCTCTCCCAGCCCGTCTTCGACTATTCCGAGATCCGCCGGGGCGTGCCTCGGCGCGGCATCTGGTTCGACTACATGGCCGACACGGGCGACGGCTGGGAGTCCACCTACGCCATGGCCTGCCTGGTCTCCCAGCCCGCCATCGAGCTCGGCGCGCGCCGCCTGCCCCGGGGGGCGTTCCTCCTGCTCGGGGGCGACGAGGTGTATCCGGCGGCCAGCAAGCAGGAGTACGGCGAGCGGCTCGTCGGACCGCTCGGCGCCGCGCTGACGCCTCCGCGCGGCCGCGCGCCTGATCTCTTCGCGATCCCCGGCAACCACGACTGGTACGACGGGCTCGTCAGCTTCTCGCGCCTCTTCACGCAGGGCCGCACGCTCGGCGCCTGGCAGACCCGCCAGAGGCGGAGCTACTTCGCCATCCAGCTGCCCCAGCACTGGTGGCTATGGGCCGTGGACGTGCAGCTCGAATCCGACATCGATGTGGGGCAGCTCAACTACTTCGCGTGGGCCGCCGAGAAGCTCCAGCCCGGCGACGGGATCGTCCTCGCCAGCGCAGAGCCGGACTGGCTCTACCACAACATCAAGGACCCCGGCGCAGACAGTAACCTCGCGCGGCTCGAGCAGAAGATCATCCAGCCCTCGGGCGCGAAGGTGCACGTGTGGGTCGCCGGCGACATGCACCACTACCGTCGGCACGAGAACGCCCGCGATCCCAGCTGCCAGCGCATCACCAGCGGCGGCGGGGGCGCCTACCTCGCCTCGACCCACGAGCCGGCCACCGGCTCGGCGGCGAGCAGCCTCAAGCGCGTCGTGCGCGTGGGCGAGGAGACGTACCGCCAGCAATTCGCTTATCCCAGCCCGGCCACCTCCCTCCGTCTCAGCTTCCTGAATTTTCTCTTCACCCTGAAGAACTGGCGGTTCGGGCTCCTGACCGGGCTCGCCTACATGACGCTCACGTGGGGTCAGCTCGAGGGCGGTCTGCTCTCGGCGGCGCGGACGGCCATCGAGCGTTACCCCGCGCGTCTCGTGTGGCTCGCCCTCGTGGTGGCGGCCTTCGTCTTCTACGCCGACCGGACCGTCCCGACTTTTAGATGGCTCGGCGGGATCGTGCATGGCCTCACGCATATCGTCTGCGCCTTCGCCATCGCCGGCTGGACCGCCCGGGTGCTGGACGGCCACGGGGTGTACTGGGCGCTCGCGCGGCTCGGGGTAAACTTCCTCCTCGGCGCCCTGGTGGGCTCGATCCTGATGGGGCTCTATCTCTTCCTCGCGGCGAACCTCTTCGGGGCGCACCTCGACCAGGCGTTTGCCGCGCTGCGGATCAAGAACTTCAAGCACTTCCTCCGCTTCCACATCCGGCGGGCGGACGGCGCGCTGGAGATCTACCCGATCGGGATGCCGAGCATCCCGGGCAAGGACCAGGCGGCCGCGCAGTACTTCCTCATCGAAGGTCCCATCGCGATCACGCGCGACGCGGCCCCCGCTCAAGCTCCTCCAGGATGATCGGGAACACGTCGTCGGCCGCGGTCTTGCCGATGAAACAGTCCATGTGGCCGTAGTCCTCGATCGGGCGCCACACGTAGTACCGCGAGCCGTTTTTCCGGCAGAGGAGCTTGAAGGTCTTCTGCGTCGCCTTCGGCAGGAACTCGCGGTTCTTCGTGCCGTGGATGAACGAGATCGGCAGGGCCAGGCGCTCGAGGCGAGGCATGTAGACGTCCACGCCGTCCCGGTCCACCACGTGCCCGGCGCGGAGCATCATCGCCAGATGGGCCATGGCGGGCACGCTGGTGGTGCCGAACCAGTCGTGCATCGCGTCGTGCGTGACGGTATTGAGCTTGGAGTGCCGGAAGGACTCGCCAAAGAGGAGCAGGATGCGCCGGCAGGTCGGATTGTTGCACCGCTCGGAGACCGGGTAGAGCGTGAGCACCTTGTCCCAGAACCGATGGAGCAGCGAGTAGGGATCGTACCGCGCGGTGAGCCGCTTCAGGCCGAAGCGGCGCAGGAGGGACGCCGCGTACACCGCGGCCTTGAACTCGGAAAAGGCTGGCGCGATGGGATGCAGGCCGAGCTGCGAGCAGATGATCGACCGTACCTGTCCGCTCAGCTTGCCGGCGAGCAGCGACATGAGGAGTGACATCGAGCCCACGCAGTGGGCCACGATCTGAATGCGCTCCACTCCGGTCTCGGCCAGGATCTTCGCGACGGCGGCCGGATAGTCGCGAACCGCGACGTCGTCGATGCTGAACTCGGTGCCGGCGGCGGCGAATCCCGAGCTGGCCCGATAGTCCAGGAGCCAGACGTCGTACTCCTCGCGCATGAGGCGCTCGACGAGGTTCTCTTTGACGGTGTCCGCCGCGAAGGAGCTCGCCCGCACGCTGAAGCCCGGGGAGAGCAGCACGGGTCCCCGCCGGCCGCCGCAGTAGCGCTCGAGGTGAATCACCGTGCCGTCGCTCGTCGGCACCGCGAAGAGGCGGGTACACTGCGCCACCCGACGCCGCGCGGGTGGCGCGTCGAGCGTCGAGATGGTCTGGCGCGCGAGCCGGCCGGCGTAAAGGCTGCGCAGCATCGCGAGGAAATGCCCGAGGAAGCGCACGTGCACGTCCAGGTGCTCCCCCAGTCCCTGGACGTGGCGCGCGCGCAGCGTGGTGAGCTGACGGAGAAAATCGCTCCAGGTCAGGCGGACGATCCCGCGGCCCTGGCGCCCGATGCCCTCCGCCGCCACCGTCACGTAGAGCGTGGAGAGGTCGGGCCAGAGCTTGGCGCGACGCCCGTTCCGGGCCACCTTGTCACCCGAGATGACGTAGGTCCATGGGGGCTGCTGGCCGTCCGACGGCATCTCGACGCGCATCCAATAGCGCAGCACCCGTGTCTCGACATGCTCGGGCTCGAGCAAGAAGAGCTGGAATCGCCCTTCGCGCACCCGCATGGGGGTGGGACAGAGATCGGGCGCGGTCACCGTGCCGACGATGCGCCCGACATGCTCGCGCTGCGCGACCAGCGCCTCCACGTCCTCGGCCACGATGGTCAGATCGAGCGTGATCTCGTGCGTCGTGGCGCCGGGGCGCACGGCGTCGCGCCACGGCGCGGTGCCGTTCACCGGCCGGCGCTCCTCCTGGTCCGTCACCCACGCGAACGCGCCGGTCATGTGCTCGGTGAACTCGAGGCCCGGCTTGGCGCGCTCATAGAACATGGGCTTGAAGGTCGGGGCGGCGGGAGGCGCGATCGCCGGTCCGGGCAGGCGGACGTTCTCGCGGCCGATCAGCCGCTCGGCGGCCCGCTCCGCCAGCGCCGAGATCGTCAGGAGCGGGTTCGCGCCCAGCGAGCGCGGGACGATCGAGCCGTCGCAAACATAGAGCTCCGGGTGCACGCTCGTCCCGGCCTCGCCGTCGAAGACACGGCATTCGTGGTCGACCACGCCCGTGGTGGCGTCCTTCCCCATGCAGCAGCCGCCCAGGGGGTGCACGGTGACCAGCCGGAAGGGATTGCCGATATGCGTCGCCTGCAGCGACTGGCTCACCATGCGGAGCTTCTCGTAAATCAGCGGGTAGATCGGCTGGGACTCGAGATCGGGCCAGTCCACGCGGACCCGGTCATCCACCAGACGCAGGGACCCGCCCGAATTGTCATGGGCCATGGCGAGCAGCGTCTGCGTCCGGCGGACCGCGCCGTGATAGGCGCCCGCCAGATAGCGCGACCAGCGCGTGACCTGCTGCACCAGGGTGCGGCTGCCCGGCGCGGCCGAGGGCCGACCCCAGAGAAAGTTGGCCACGCCCAGCAGGACCGGGATCACGCTGCTCAGCGCACCCGGGATCGACCCCTCCTCGATGATGATCTGCTCGTCCCTCTTGTCCGCCGAGCGGAGATCGATCATCCCCGTGATGCACGGGCCCACCTGGTGATGGAGATCCGGCCGGCGAAAGCCGGCTCCCACGCCGTCGATCGGCTCCGTGCCGTTGTAGGCGAGCGCGAAGACGTCGCCGTTGCCGGTGAACCCCCGGCCCAAGCAGGCCGAGACCGACAGCTTACCCTGCTCCCGCGAGCGGAGGAGAATCTCGGTGGAACCGAGCGTCCCCGCGGCCAGGACCACCACCGCGGCCCGCACGGTGAGCGGCGGCGCCGAGAAGGTCGGCCGGCCCGAGCCCGGGCGATCGAAGCGCACGACCCACTCGTTGCCCTCGCGCATCACGAAGCGTACCGAGGTTTCCGTGAAGAGCTCCGCGCCTTGGCGCTTGGCCTCGGGGAGATAGTTCATGAGCACGGTGTTCTTCGCCGCGTAGTTGCAGCCGGAGACGCAGTCGCCGCAGAGTTGACAGGCGCGCTGATGGACGCCGAACTTGTTCACACCCTCCTTGAACGTCACGTTGATCAGCGGCCGTTGAAAGGGTCGACGCGCCCCCACCGCCGCATTGGTGCGCTCGAGCGCCTGCTGCTTGGGCAACGCGGGGAAGCCCGGCGGAGGATAGTCGGTCGAGCTGAGCATCTGCCGGGCGCGCTCGTAATACTCCTCGAGGCGGCCCGACCGTGCGTCCTCCTGGATCTCCGCGGGCCACGCGTCGTCCTCCAGGACCCAGGGCTCCGGCTTGAGCGCGACGTTGGCGTTGATCAGCGACGTGCCGCCGAGGCCGCAGCCGACCACGACGTTCATCTCGCGGTTCAATCGGAAGTCGAATAGCGCGGTGGGGGAGAAGTAGTGACGGCCGGGCAGATCCACCTGAATCTCGGCGGCGGCCTTGAGCGCGGTGTCGGGGTACTCCCCGGGGCGGATCTCGCGCCCGCGCTCCAGCACGCAGACGCTGCGACCGGCCTGGGCGAGTCGGCAGGCGGCGATTGCGCCGCCGTAGCCCGAGCCCACGACGACCACGTCGTAGCGGCTCTTCATGTCCGCCACGCTGGACGAGAGACGCGCCATGTGCGGAACCGTCCTGAACCCGCAGCGGCGGGTGCGCGAGGAGTCTAGGCGCTGGGATGGCGGGAGTCAATGGAGGGCCGCGGTCGCCCCGCCTCCCGCCCCGCCAGGAGCTGGTCGAACAGCGCCACGTACATGCCGGTGATGCGCTCCACGCCGTAGCGGGCTTCCACGTGGTGGCGCCCGGCGGTGCCGATGCGCGCGCGAAGCTCGGCGTCCGTTACCAGCGCCCGCAGGCAGTCGTACCACTCGCGATCGTCGCGGGCGAAGAAGCCGGTCTCGCCGTGAGTGATGACGCCGCGATCCGCCTCCGACGGCGTGCACACGACGGGGAGCCCCGCGCCCATGTAGGTGACGACCTTGGTCGGGGGCTTCCGCTGCTGGAAGGGGTCCTCGAGCGGCTTGATGACCACGCCGATGTCCGACTCGACGAGCACGCGCTCCCAGCGCTCGATCTTCCACTCGCGATACTCGATGAAGCCGTCGACGCGGGGCCGGCCGGCGGTGTCGTAGACGAGGCGGATGTCCAGGCTCGTGTCCGCGCGCAGGCGCTGGACGATGGGATGGAGCTGCTGCATCGGGGGCAAATTCTCGAGATACCCGTGCCAGACCAGGCGAATCGGGCCCCCGTGCGCGTAGGCGGTGCGATGCCGCGTGTTGAGCAGCGGCCGCGGTATCTCCACCTGCGGGATGGAAAGGTCCGCGAACTCCGGGCGCTGGAGGGGGCTCGCGAGGATCAGGGCGTCCATGCTGTGCACGAACGGCCGGAAGTGGGACTCGTACACGTCGCGATCCACGTAGAGATCCCGGAGCCCTTCCGCCGTCCGGACATAGCGGATGTCCGCGGTGTCGTAGAGCAACCACGTCCCGCGCGCGCGCAGCCGGCGCAGCGCGTCGGGGCGAAGCCAGTTGAAGTTCTTCACGATCACGACGAGGTCGAAGCGCGAGAGGTCGTCGTCACGGAAGTAGATGTCGGCGACGTACCGCAATCGGGAGCGGTTGATCCACGTTCACGAAGGGGTCGGTGTGCCACTTGCGGAGGCCCAGGGTGTACTCGTCACCCGCCATCGGGCCGAAGCCGACTTTGATCCGCCGCGACAAGGCGTTCCGGACCCGCAGTCCGTAGTACCACCGGCGGTTGACGGTGCCCCGCTTGAAGATCCAGGGACGTAGCGGCGCCCGCCAACGCACGCGGCGAGCATAACATCGGCTCCCGGCGGAGCGCTGGGCGGCAGGTTGCCTGAGCGCTCCCGGGCGATTCGCCGCTCAGCTGGGCCTTCCCCGCGGCCCTTTCCAATGAATATGCACATGTAGGGGCGTGGCACGCCGATTGCCACCCCCCCATCCTGGGCTCGCAATGATGCGGGTCAAGAGAAGGAGGCAGAACATGTCGGCGTACACGTACGAAGGGGTGCTGGCGACGAGCCAGCGGGTGAACTGGAAGATCGACGACATCATCGGCGGCGACAAGCGGCTAGACTTCGGCCGGCCGTTCCTGCCCGAAGCCTTGGCCGGTGTGCGCAAGCTCGACTATCTCTCGCCGAGCGAGCAGCGCACGCTGAATCAGATCCGCGGCCTGGGCTATCTCGTGATGTTCGGCCTCGTGGAGGAGTACATCCTCCCGTTCGTGCTCGACCACGCGCGGCCGCGCCTGGGCGCCGACGACTATCGCACGCGCGCGCTCATCCAGTTCGCCGGCGAGGAAGCCAAGCACATCCAGCTCTTCAAGCGCTTCCGGGACGAATTTGACGCGGGCTTCGGCCATCACTGCGAGGTGATCGGGCCGCCCGAGGCGGTGGCGGCCAAGATCCTCGGCTATAGCCCTCTGGCGGTGGCGCTGCTCACCCTGCATATCGAGTGGTTCGTGCAGGCTCACTATCTTGACTCGGTCAGGGACGACGGGGACGTCGATCCGCAGTTCAAGAGCCTGCTCAAGCACCACTGGATGGAGGAAGCGCAGCACACCAAGCTCGACACGCTGATCGTGGAGGAGCTGGCCGCGGTGTCCACGCCCGGCGAGATCCACCGCGCGGTGGAGGAGTACCTCGAGATCGGCGCCTTCATCGACGGCGGCATGCAGCAGCAGGTGAAGATGGACATCGACAGCTTCGAGCAGGCCACCGGCCGTCGCCTCACCGCGGAGGAGCGCGAGCGCTTCACCGAGGCGCAGCTCAAGGCCCTGCGCTGGACTTTCATCGGGTCGGGCATCACGCATCCGCAGTTCCTGGCGACGGTGGGCAAGCTCGGCCCCGGCCTGCGGGAGAAACTGGAGGCGGTCGGCCCGGCGTTCTGCTAGAGCGCCCGGCCGCGTGCCGGCGAGACGAGCGACCGGCTCGCACCCCGATCCCTCTCCGGGTGCGGGCCGGCCGTCCGGCTTACCGCGTGGGGCTCTTCACTCGATCGTCTGCGTCGCCTGCAGTTCACGAAGCCGGTGCCCACCGATCCCCAGCCGAGGCCATCACGATGGGGATCGTGGCCGTTGCCTCCTTTGCGGCCTGCACCGCGGGCGTGGAGTTGGCCACGATCACGTCCATCTTGAGCGAAGGCCCTGGCGCAGCGGCTCCTGCAGCGTCGGCGTCAGCTGGGTGAACGTGAGCACGCCCACGCGCCGGACGGGGTCGGGTTGCTGCGCCTGGGCGAGGAGCGTCGCGGCGAAGCAGGCCGAATCGAAGATTGCTCACGGCCTCATGGGTATGCCAGAGTAGCCCGCCATGAGGCTCACCCGCGTCGGTCTCGGCGCGATCGTCCTGGCCTCCCTCCTCGCCTCACCAGACGTCGCCGCGCCGCAGCAGGGAGCGAAGGTCTTTCGAGTCGGGGTGCTCGGGACCGTGCCTTTGATCGACGCCGGCGCGGCGCAAATCTGGGGTGGCCTCTTCGAGGGACTGCGCCATCTGGGCTATGTCGACGGCCAGAACCTCGTCGTCGAAGCGCGGTTCTCGGAAGGGAAGGCGGAGCGGCTGGACTCCCTGGCCGCCGAGCTCGTCGAGCGCAAGGTCGATGTGATCGTCGCCGCCTCGTATGCGGCGGAGGCGGCTAAGCGGGCCACGTCGACCCTCCCCATCGTGATGACGAACCATGGCGATCCCGTGGGGGCGGGCCTCATCGCGAGCCTCGCGAGGCCGGGAGCCAACGTCACGGGCCTCACGGGACAGTATTCCGACCTCGTTGGCAAACAGCTCCAGCTCCTTGTCCACGTGGTGCCCCAGATGTCCCGCGTCGCGGTGCTGCTGAACCCGGCCAATCGACGTTATGCGCGCATTGTGCGGGACGCAGAAGATGCGGCCCGGGCCCTGAAGCTACGTCTTCAGATCGTGGAGGCGCGGGCCCCGGCCGAGCTCGCCGCGGCGTTTTCCGCCGCGACGCGAGAGTCCGCGCACGCGCTCCTCGTCACCGGGGATCCGATGTACTTCGGCGTCCGGGGACAGATCGCCGAGCTGGGGGCGCGGAGCCGCCTGCCCCTGATGACGGCCCAAGCCGAGATCACCAGAGCAGGCGGGCTCATCGCGTACGAAGTGGATCAGCGCGATATCTTCCGTCGGGCCGCGACGTATGTCGACAAGATCTTCAAGGGCGCCCGCCCCGCTGACTTGCCCGTGGAGCAGCCGAACAAGTTCGAGATGGTGATCAATCTCAAGACGGCGAAGCTGCTCGGCCTCACGATTCCGCACGCGCTGCTGTTGCGGGCGGATGAAGTGATCCAGTAGTCACGGGCCGCGACGGTGTCCACACGGACCATGTCGATCATTCGCAATGAAGCGACGGGCGGCGTCACCGCTGCCATCCTGAGCGTCCCCTCCAGCATCGGCTACGGAGTGCTCGCGCTCCACGGCCTCGGCGATCAGTACGTCGCCCACGCCATCCTCGCCGGCCTCTTCGGCGCGACGCTCGTGCCCCTGGCCGCGGTCGCGCTGGGCAACCGCGGCCCCACGATCTACGCGCCGCGGAGCATCCTGGCCCTCTTGCTGGGCACGGTCGTGCTACAGACCATCGTGCCGGCCTCGGCCCGGAGCGGCGGGTGGAGCGTCGGGCAAACACTCACTGTCCTCTTCCTCGTCATCCTGCTGGCCGGCGTGTTCCAGGCGCTGTTCGGGGCGCTCGGCGTCGGCACGCTGATCAAGTACATCCCGGCGCCGGTGATGGCGGGGTTCCAGAACGCCGTCGCGCTCCTGATCCTGTTCGCGCAGCTGGGCACGCTGACCGGCGTGCCGGCCACCGTCTCGCCGGCCGACCTCGGCGCGTACCTGGCGGCGGTGCAGCCGCTCGGCCTCGCGGTCGGCCTCGGCACGGCGCTCGTGATCTGGCGCATTCGCAGGTTCACGACGCGCGTCCCTCCAGTGATCGCCGGCCTGGCCGCGGGCACCGCCGCTTACTACGCTCTGGCCGTTCTCGGCTTCCGGAGCGGGCTCGGGCGCGTGATCGGCCCGATCCCGCAGGCCATCCCCGCGCCGACGTTCCTGGCCGGGTTCCTCGCGCTGCCGCAGCAGCCCGAGCTCTGGCCGGTGCTCCCCGGCCTGGCCGGCGCGGCCTTCAGCCTCGCCGTGGTCGCCTCCCTCGACATCCTGCTCTGCGCGAAGACGCTCGACGGCGTCACGGGACGCAAGGCCGCGGGCAGCCAGGAGCTGCTCCGGCTCGGGCTCGCCAGCGCGATCGCCGCGCCCTTCGGCAGCCTCCTCTCGGGGATCAACCTCAGCAGCAGCACCGCGAACCACCGCGCCGGAGGCCGCACGGCGCTGTCCGCCACGATCTCCGCGCTCACCGTCCTCGGAGTGGCGCTCTTCGCTGGCCCGCTCATCGCGCTGCTCCCGCGCGTGGTCATCGCCGGCACGCTGGTCGTGGTCGGGCTCGAGCTCATGGATCGCTGGAGCGTGCGCCTGCTTCGCGATCTCGCCACCCGCCGCATCGCCGACTGGCGCATGCCCGCCATCGATCTCGTCATGGTGATCCTCGTGGCCACGGTGACGATCGTGCTCAACCTGATGGCCGCGGTGGGGGTGGGCGTGGCCCTGGCGGTGGGTTCCTTCCTGCTGCGCATGAGCCGCTCGGTGATACGCCGGAGCTACCGCGGCGACGTGATCCGCTCACATCGCACCCGCGCGCCCGCGCTGATGGACGCTCTCGCGCGCGAGGGCCGGCGCATCATCGTCTTCGAGCTCGACGGCCCGCTCTTCTTCGGCACCGCCGAGGACCTGGCCAATCGGGCGGAAACAATACTCCGAGAAGACGTGCTGGTGGTGATCCTCGACCTCCGGCGGGTGAACGACGTCGACAGCACCGGCGGGCGGATCGTCGCCCAGGTGGGCGACCGCGTCCGGCGCGAGAAGAAGCACCTCCTGCTGAGCCACCCCGAGGCGAACCCCCGCGTGGCCCGCGCGCTCCGGGGCTTCGGCGTGCACGCGGCCGTCGGCGCCGACGCCATCTTCCCCGACACCGACGCGGCGCTCGAGCGCGCCGAGAATCTCCTCATCGCGGCCCTCCGCGTGGAGGCCGCGGAGGGCGACGAGCTCCCCGTCGGCCGGCTGCCGGCCTTCGAGGGCCTCACCCCGGCGGAGTGCGCGATTGCCGAGGATCTCCTCCACCGCCGCTGCTATCACCCTGGCGACGTCGTCATCAAGGAAGGCAATCAGGATCGCTCCCTCTTCCTGATCGCCAAGGGAACGGCCAGCGTGAAGATCGATCTTTCGGGGCCGATCCGGTCCAAGCGTCTCGCGACCTTCTCGCCCGGCACCGTGTTCGGCGAGGTCGCGCTCCTCGACAAACAGCCGCGCTCGGCCACCGTCACCGCGGACGAGGAACTCGTCTGCTACGAGCTCTCCGAGGACGGCTTCGACGCGCTGACGAACAGCCATCCGCGCATCGCCATCCACCTCCTCAAGAACATCGGCGCCGAGCTGAGCCGGCGGCTCCGGCGCTCCACCGCCACGGTGTCACAGCTCGAGAGCTGACGGCACCTGCGAAGGAGGGACCATGGTCACACGCGACAACGCCGTCCCGCTCGTAGAGACTGCCAAGGCGTTGCGGCCGCGGATCTTGGCCGAGCGCGCCCGCATCGAGACGGCGCGCCGGCTGCCCGATGACCTGGCTCAGGAGCTGGCGCGGGCCGGCTTCTTCCGGATCTTTCTGCCCGCAGCCTACGGCGGCCTCGACCTGCCGCCGACGGCGGCGGCGCAAGTCTTCGAGGAGCTCTCGCGAAGGCCCGACGCCTCGGTCGCCTGGTGTGTGTGGAACGGCAACACCTACTGGACAACAGCCCGCTGGCCGAAGGAGGTTGGCCAAGCGCTCTTCGCCGACCCCAACATGATCCTCGCGAACAGCACCCGCCCGAGCGGCCGGGCGGAAGTCGTGGAGGGTGGCTACCGGCTCAGCGGACGCTGGTCGCTGGTGAGCAAGTGTCAGATCAGCGCCAGGCCTTCGAGGTGCGCGCGGCCCAGACGCTGCTGGAGACGCTCCCGCGCTGAGAGGCCCTTCGGGGTCAGGACACGTTCAGCCTCGGCGCTCTGCTCGGAACCCGAGCGCCCGCGACTCACCCGACCGACGTGACGGCGGCTGAGCGCTCTTCGTGAGCGTGCCACCGCCCGGCCGCAGCGTGCGGTCGAAGAATCGGACGATCTCGCGATTCATCACTTCATGAAGCGCGTCACGATCGAAGTCGCCCGGGTCGCGGGCGGCCTCACCGGCGAGGATCTTCAGCGCCGTGGGAAAGTTGGCGACGAAGGAGAAGTGCCCGGCACCCTTCGCAACCACGCATTCCGCCTGAGGCACCGCCTTCACCAGACGGTCGGCATGATACGGCACGCGCGTCAGGTCGTCCTTCTCCGCCGCGTAGACAGGCACGGGGACCGTGACTTTCGCCAGGGCATCGTCCGTGAAGCGCGCCGCGTTCGGCGCCATGAGCACGATGGCCCGTACCCGTGGATCGCGGAGCTCCGGGATGTGGGTGACCTCGCGGTTCGCTTCCCGAGGGGCGGCATCACCCTGGCCACAGAACCTGACGTCGTCGGGATGCTCGCGGCAGTGCGCGGCGTCTGCGCCGGGACTGGGTTGGGCCCCGGCAACGGCCAACGCGGTGTAGCCGCCATTCGAATGGCCCACCGCGCCGATGCGCTCGCGCTCGACGTGAGACCCGAGCTCTCCATCTCCCAAGACCGCATCGATGACGCGGGACGCCTGCTGCGGGCGGCCGACTCATACGCCGACACCAGAGACGTCGTTACCCTTTCCTCGTGGGTGCGTAGGCGCCGCGACGACGTAGCCGTGCGAGGCCAGCGTCATCGCTATCGCGGCGATGCTGAGAAGCAGGAGCAGAGCACGAGGCTCACGGCACGCCCCGAGCCGAGCGACCCGGCGACCGCGGCTACGATGTCCGCGCCGAGAAGGGTCCCATCACCGGCCCGCGCCCCGCGACGGTGGTCCGCCGCAGCACCCGGCGGTACTTCGCGTAGTCGTAGGGGATCGCGCGGTGGAGCAGCACGCGGTTGTCCCACATCACGAGATCGAAGACGCGCCAGCGGTGGTAGTAGCAGAAGCGCGGCTGATCCACCCACTCGCGCAGCCATTCGTGGAGCTTCTGCCCCTCGTCCAGCGTCCCGCCGCCGATCTCGCGTGAGGTGTTGCAGGTGAAGTAGAGCGAGCGGCGGCCGCCGCGGTCCGGATGCACGCGGATCAACGGATGCGTCACCGGCGGGAAGGCGTCACGCTCCACCTGCGACGTCGGCGGCATCGTGGGCTCGAGCCGCCGGATGCCTTCATAGTTGTGCACCTGGTGTAGAGGCTCGAGCCGGCGTTTCATGTCGTCCGGCAACGCCTCGTACGCGAGCAGCATGTTCGAGAAGCCCGTCTCCCCACCCTCGGCGCCCTCCGGCAGCACCTCGATGCCGTAGAGGATCGAGGCCAGCGAGGGCTCGAAGCGGTAAGAGCTGTCCGTGTGCCAGCGGGCGTTGTTGCGCTGGAAGATGACGCGCGGGTCCTCCACCGCCAGGTGCTCGCCCTCCGGCGAGACATTGGCGACGTTATAGACCTCGATCTTGCCCTTGGTCTTGTCCTGCTCGGGAAACGCCTCCAGCGGCCCGAACTGGACGGAGAAGGTCATGAGCTGCTCGTCGGTCAGCCGCTGGTCGCGGAAGCAGAGCATGTGGTGCTCGTGGAAGGCGTCGCGCACGCGCCCGAGCGCCCGCGGGTCGAGCGGCTGCGCGAGATCGAGGCCGACGATCTCGGCGCCGAGCGTCGGCGAAAGGCTCTGGATGGCGAGGTCGGTCAGCGCGTGTGCCATGGAAGTCCTCCCGTCTGGTGTCGCCCATTCTCGCACGGGAGGGTGGGCCCGGCGGGCCCGCCTGCTCTCAGGGCTCCAGGATGAGACAGGTGGTGGTGCCGTGGGCGAGGACGCGCCCCTCGGGGTCGGTGACGCGGCCCTCCGCCGTGCCGATGCGCCGGCCGCGGCTGATGACCCGGCCCTCGGCGCGGATCGACCCCGTCTCCGGAGTGATGGGCCGCACCAGCGAGATCTTGAACTCGAGCGTGGTCTGATCGCAGCCCTTCTCCAGCGTCGAATGCACGGCGAGCCCCATGCAGGAATCGAGAAGCGTCGCGGCCAGTCCCGCGTGCACGCCGCCCGCGGGATTGAGGTGCTTCGCGGTCGGCACCGCGGTGATGGTCACACGTCCGACCGAGACCTCGACGATGTCGTAGCCGAGCGTCTCCGCCATGCTGTTCAGAGGGAGCGCGCCCGAGACGAGGCCCTTCACGAACTCGAGTCCGCTCATCGAGCGCCGCTGCTCGTGGCTCACCACGCCGTAGCGCTTCCCGTCCGGGCCGCTCGTCATTCGAGTCCCTCCTGACTTACACTAACACCGCGCGACGACCATCCCCCCGGCGCTTGGAGGACTGATCATGCATCGAGACGAGCCGACGATTCCCGCCCACGTGACTCGCCGCAGCTTCCTCACCCTCGCGGGCACCGCGGCGGCCGCGATGGCGACGGCCTCGGTGGCCCTCGACGTCGTTGCCTCGTCCCATCCCGCGTACGCCGCCGCGCTCACGAAGGCCCAGCGCGACCAGATGACGCCGGACGACATCCTCGCGCTCATGAAAAAGGGTAACGAGCGCTTTCGCCTGGGTCAGGAATCCCCCCACGACTATCTCGCCCAGCAGCGGGCCAGCGCCAGCGGGCAGTATCCGGCCGCGGTGATACTGAGCTGCATTGACTCCCGCGCGCCCGCGGAGACCATCATGGACCTGGGCATCGGCGACTGCTTCAACGCGCGGGTCGCCGGCAACATCGCCAACGACGATCTCATCGGCAGCTTGGAGTTCGCCTGCGAGGTGGCGGGGGCGAAGGTCGTGCTGGTGATGGGGCACACCGCGTGCGGCGCCATCAAGGGCGCGATCGATCAGGTGAAGCTCGGCTACCTCACCGGGCTCCTCGCCCAGATCCGGCCCGCCGTGGAGCAGACCCGGTACGATGGCGAGCGCTCGGCGAAGAACTACGCCTTCGTCGACTCAGTGGCCCGCACGAACGTCCGGGTCACGGTCGGCGAGATCCGCCGGCGCAGCGCAATCCTCGCGGGCCTGGAAGCCACCGGCCGGGTCAAGATGGCCGGGGCGATGTACGACCTCCAGACCGGAGTGATCGAGTTCTCGAGCTGAGACAGACTGGTTACTTCGTCCCCCATCCGATGTTGATCGGGGCGGCGAGGATGGCAACACCGGTCGAAGCGGCGCGCTTCTCCCAGAGCACGCGTATTGCCTCCGCGATGGTGGCGCGCTCGTCGCGGGCGACCTTCAGCATGCCGAGGATCCTCTCGACGATGGGGTTGCTGCAGATGATCCACTCCCAGAGGAACTGGGGGCTCTTGAATTCGGTGTACTCGGTGATCTGATCGACCCGGACACTCTCCAGTCCGGCCTCGGCGAGCTCGCGGCGCAGCTTCTCCGGATCCGCGAGCCGGAATTCGGAGGGAGGGGGATCCATCGGGGGCACGAAGTCGGGCCTGACCGAGCGAACCGCGCTCACGAAGAACCCCAAGAAGTCGATCTGGGCCGGCGGGCCATACACGCTCATGAGGACACGGCCGCCCGGCTTGACGACCCGGGTCATCTCAACGATGCCCCGCGACTGGTCCACGAACGTCATGACGCCGAATTGCGACCCGACCATGTCGAAGGTGTTGCTCTCGAGCTCGAGATTGTGGCCGTCCATGACGCGGGTCTCGAGGTCCAGATGTTCCTTGAGCGCGCGATCCCGTAGGAGCGTCAACATGGCCGGAGACAGGTCCGTAGCGAGGACCTTGGCGCCGAGCCTCGCTGCGGGAAGGCTGAGCGCTCCGCTACCGGCAGCGACATCGAGGAATCGCATGCCCGCCCTGAGTCCGGCGCGTCGCACGCTCTCGCTCCCGAGCCACTGCTGTGTCTCGGTGTTGGTCGTGTCATAGCCGGCGGCGATGTTGTCCCACGCCGCCCGAGTGGCTTCGAGCGTGAGGCGGTTCAGTCCGACACCAGCACGCGGATCGGCGTGGGGTTGAACCCGTTGCACGGGTTCCGCGTCTGGGGGCAGTTCGAGATCACCGCCAGCACGCGTGACTCCGCCCGCAGCTCCACGTAGTCGCCGGGCTTCGAGCGCCCGTCCACGATGGCCATGGAGCCGTCCGGGAGGACGGGCACGTTCATGAAGAAGTTGATGTTGGCGACGATGTCCTTCTCGCCCAGGCCGTGGGGCGCCAGGGCCCGGAGGAAATTCCCGTAGCAGCTCGCCGTGTCCGGCACGTTGTAGCGGAAGAGATTGCTCGCCGCGCTGCAGCAGCCGCCGATCGTGTCGTGCCCTCCGCCCATCGTGTCCGCCACGATCGTGAAGAGCTTGGTCGCGCGCACGGAATAGATGCCCGACCCCACACCCAGGTAGACGTTCTTGTTGTACTTCATGGTGTCGCCCGCGTTGTAGCGGTCCGCCGGGTCGTCGGCGTTGTAGCAGAGGAAGTCGACGGCCTGCTTCCCCTCGAGATCCACGATGCGCAGCGTCTGGCCAGGCGTGAGCACGCCGGACCAGTTGTCGTTAGGGGCGATCACCGCATCCTGCAGGACCTTGTCGTCCATGGGGGCCTCCTTCGGCTGGCGCGACTATCTGTGGCGCGAACGGTTCGGCCTGTGATGCCGCAGACTATCTCAGAGAACGCCCCACCACGCCAGCGCGGCGATCGCGGTGAAGAGGACGGGAGCGGGATGGCGGATGAGGGAGCGCGGGGACCGCGTGCAGGCCGCCGTCACCCCGATCATGACGGCGGCGAAGGCAGTAGCCATGCACGCAGCGAACAGCGCGATC
>Ga0310812_10000159_pt1 | contig 29625 bp, 33 predicted proteins | sample NN3metagenome_FD_205747 | JGI IMG/M metagenome (GOLD analysis project Ga0310812, IMG submission 205747) | Soil microbial communities from experimental microcosm in Duke University, North Carolina, United States - NN3 | ecosystem: Engineered > Artificial ecosystem > Soil microcosm > Unclassified...
GCGGGAGGCTTTGCAAACGGGGCGCCGAAATCTTCAGACAAAAATACAGTCTACATCAACGAGAGAGGAATTGGGAGGATACACCCCTCTGGAGAGGTGGCCTCTGACAGAGTATTTTTGAAAGCGCAAAGAGACATTCAACCCGGAGAAGAAATCCTGGTCGACTATGGATCAACCTTTCGGAGAATACATTTACAGAAACGTTGATAATAAAATTTTTATTTCATATCAACTTTGCAAGTTACAGTCGTCTTTCTCTCACGTATCTGACGTCTGGAATATTCGAGATACTGTTGGAAGATCGACCTGACGTCGGACATGCTTTCAGGTTGAGGGCCCCACCTCGCTTGCTCATAATAACGTTGATGTGCCATCCTCTCTGCTGTCATTTCGTCTTCATCTGTCCACGCGTCTAGGACTGGAGTGGAAACAAACGTGTTCCATTTGTATCTAGCTTGAACCTCTGTTAAGATTGATTTGGAGTTTTGGAGACAGTTTTCATAGAACTCTATCTGCTTCGTCAAATAGACAATGCATCTGGAGACATCAATGTGGTTGGTGACTGCTCCAACACAGAGAAAGTCCTTTTCCTTGCACGCATTGCAAAAGAATCCTCGACACCTGTTACAAAAGACAGCATCCTCGGCAGAAGAACACGAACCACACGGCATGTTTAGACTCTCTGTACTTTGCCCGAGCAAACATGATATCATTGTAGACTTCATACTTAATTCATTATATCATGAATCAACCACAGTGGCATTCCGACCTCTTCACAAACGCTGGAAGGAACATGCCGCTTGACGAGGATGAGATGCTACTCGCTCTGGAGATAGATATCGAACAAAACCCTGACAGAATTGTCCATGAATCTGTGTACTGTCAAACATACCAAGAGGCGTACTCTCTAGCAATGAAGATCGGATACCAATATCACAACATCCACTGGACAGCAAAGGCGGTGAAAAACGGAGAAGGTTTCTTTGTTCACGGACTTCGCCTAGATTCCCAAGGCACACAGGATCAGCTTAAAAATGTAGACGATCTGACGTTCGAACACTTCAAGGCTGATCTGGTAGGCGCAAAAGAGTGGAAGTCAGAGTTGACCACGTCTCCAATCGCAAGAGAAGTGATCAGTCGAATCAAAGAACAGAACAGCTGGACAGAGGTTAATCTCCTCCACCATGTCCAAGGCTATTATTCAGTCTTTGCTAGTCGGTGGGAGGGAGTTTAAAATAAAAATGAAAATGTAAACGCTGTCTCCAGAGCTAATTATCAAAAAACCTGGACAATCAATGCCTGCGAGATGGGCGCCCCATTTTGTCACAGAAGAAGAGGAAGCAAGCTGGCCCCACGTCAACAAAGAAACCCTGAAATTCTACCTCCCGGTGTCAATCTACATCCTGATAGCCCTGAGCTACTTGACATTCGATGCAGCGAGTAATGAGATCGGAGAGATAGTTGCCAAATCACTGTTGAATCCCGCCTTGATAGCGATGGTGATAGTATGGCGCTCTAAGCTGGCATGGCCAAAGAGTTGGGCGTTTGTCGCAGTGCTGGTTGCCTCTGCTATCGGAGACATAGCGCTCGCTTTCGACAGTCTCTACGTTGGGATGGTATTTTTTACAGTAGCTCGAATCAACTTGTGCATATTCTTCAGACCGCTGTTCAAAATCGACTGGGTGAAAGTGGGCATCTCTGTTCTTATCTACGGTCCTGGATGTTTGACAGCGCAATTGTTAATCTGGCATTCTGAAAGTGCATCCACTGTCATCAAATGGCTCTCTCTTGTCTATGTGTTATTCATTTTGATAGACGCATTCGTCTTCCTGAGCACAGAGTGGTCAGTTTTGTTGGCGGGCTGTCTTTTTGCACTGAGTGATGGTTTAATCGCAATTGTCAGATTTCGCCCGGATCTCGGTCTGACAAGCAGTCAAGTGATAATCATTCTCTACGCGCTGTCCTATCTAATTTTCACAGTGGCTTATATCAGCCAAGGCTCCGAGCAAGCTCCCGACTACCAATCTGTTCAATTGGAGACAATAGCACACGAACCAGCGGCAACAAATAGTTTTGTAGAAGAGCCAGCCGAGGAAGAGAGGAATGAACATGGAGTCGCAGAATCAGTTTAAGCATTAAATGCCTTGTAATTTTCTGACAGGAAGGAGGTCGACCACTGAACAGTTCTTTGGCATAGTAACAGGGTGCTTCAAACAAGGTGCCTCGAAATTACGAGCCATACAAAACACAAAACGGATTAGATTACCAGTGATCTTGGAGGCTTCTGATTCTGCACAGTTCGCTTTTAACATCTCTGCAATCTTTTCATGCTTTGTGGTTAAATCTAGGTCGGCAATCTCTGACAGTTCAGAGAGATGGAGTGTGATTTCCAGGGGCTTGGCTTTGTAGTACCATTTGATTCTGATGTCCGTGTTTTCTTTGTGTCCTATGAGTGCACAGGTAATGTCCAGCACATCCACTGTAATGTAGAGCTGCTTCTCCTTAATCCCTTTTTCCTCTCTGACAAAATCGGCTAAGATATAAACCGGGAGCCACTCGTATCGAAAGTCCTGGTCCTCTATTAGACGCTTGGCTTGGCCTTCGTACCACTCCCCTATCTTGTGTTGCATAACCTTTTGCAACGATTCATTAAGTTACAATGATATCATGTGTGTGCGCGGTATGACATGATATCATGATACGAAGAGAGGCACACATTTCAGAACAGGAGAGATCTAACTTTTCAATGGCCAATCGCCTAACCATTCGCTGCCAAGAGCGAGAGTACGTCCTGCCAGAGGGACTCGCATCTGAATGCAAAAACATGGAAAGCGGAGAAGGATGCGTCGAGTCAGATGCATCCACTGAAGTAGTCGAAGAGCTGATCAAGAAGCAAGATATCACACAGCTGAGAGGATGGGTCGACACAGTGAGCACTATGGACGAACTGGTGGATCTATTCCTGCTTGCCGATAAACTCGGTATGGATGTAGAGTATTTTGAGAGCAGGATTGCTCTGACTTTACAGGGAAAGAACTGCACACAGCTTAGAGCACTGTGCAAACTACCGGACGATATCAACCAGAAGGAGATGGCACAAGTGGCACTTCATATTAAAAAAACTTTTTGACAGCAATGGTTTAATTAACGAATGTAAGGAGGGGCAGTGAACATAAAGGTGGTTCGAGTAATCTGAATCTCCTCTGTGATGCTAATAGTTACAGGGTTGCCTCCACAGAGATTGGGCAGTGTGATTGGCTCGGCTTCGAGCGGTGTCTGAGAACCGTCTTCGTCTGCTGTCGACACTGCTGCTGGAAGCTCGAAGCCAAAATCGTCAGGGAAAGGGAGTGTAAACTGTGCAAAATTCTCCTCGGATTGTCTGAATATCAGAGACTTCAACGGCTCCATCTGTCCAACCATATGAGCAGCCGAGGAGGCTAGTAGCTTTGGCAAGTCCTCGCGTTGCATTGAATTCCTCACAGATTCAAAAGCTTCAAAATTTTCTTTCAGTTTGCCGTTTGTTGTGTAGAATCTAGGCAGCTCAGTCTCGTCGTTGGGTAGTAATAATAACGTGGCTGTCCAGTTGTACTGACTCGCCAGAGCATCCACCTTCTTGATCAACTGTTTCGCAGCCTTTGACAGCTCTGTATCGGGTTGAGTGACTGGAGGTGCGGTTCTCTGTCTCTTTGCTGGCTGTTGTTCTGGGGAAATTCCGCTCTTCTCACGTTCCAACTTCCGTGCCATCTTCCTATCCGTCTTTGCCTTGTTGGCCTCGTAGTTGGGACCCCTCGGACGACCTCTGGGACGATTATACAACACTAGTTCGCTACCAGTTCTCTCCATTTTTCGTTTCAGAAATCTGCCACTGGGATATCCCAATAAACTCGGTAATCATGATATCATGTATGATTGTTGGTATCATGATATCATGGACGGCACAACGACTCATGATATCATGACTTGGCTGTGTGCAGCATCAGAGCCGAAGCTTGAATGAAGTGTGAAGCGCACAAAGACTGGATTGAAGGATGCAAAGCCTGTCAGGCTGATCACTACGACTATCACTGTAGAAACGAGGACCTGTGGGATGCGCATGATGTGTGCCCTATATGTGGGCCGAAAATAAGAGAAAGGAAACAGAGAGAATGGGAAGAGCGCAAACGTGCGGGTATTGAAAAGAGAAAACGGACAATGGCAGCAAAGAAGTTGGCCGCTGCACAAGCCAAGAAAGAGCCACCTATGCACAGAGTGATTCACAAGAAAAAAGAGAAATAAAGCTTTTCATCTTTAACTATTGTTTCAAGAACGCTTGAAGATTCTCCTACCCGAGCTGTACAATGGATTCCCGGGGACAGGTCTCTTCTTCAGCAGTGTTATCGGTTCAGCGTCTTCGTCCGCTGGCGGAGCGTCGTCGTTGTTATTGTCATCATCGCCCGTGGGATCTTGTGTGTCGTCCTTTGATTTTGCATAATCTGAGAGTGATTTTGCATGCAATCCTTTCTTGACATTGTAAAACTTCACAGAGTTTTCACTCTTACTGAACTGGACGCACATTGAACCGTTGGATAGCGATAACGAAAAGGCAATCCGATTGGGCAATCCAGGCAAAGCTTTCAGCGAGAATTCCCCAGGCGCTAGGCCAAACTCGGGAAGTCTCTGTATCAGCTGGGCGTAGATCTCATTCGACTTGTCGTGAGGATCGTAGTCAGTTCCTCTGAACACAACATCTCTGAAAAAACTGCGCAGATCTTCTCCCACTGCTGAGTCGTTTCCCTTGATAACAAGTATCATCTCCGAGGCTAAGGTGAACCATTCCTGATAGTACTCCAGGAGATAGCCCGACTTGTCTTTGGAGGGTAGACGGATTATCTGCGGCATTGGTCTGCTCCTCTTCGGAGATAAAGATTTTGCTCTTGCAGTCGAATTAATTCTAGAGGCCTTTAAATTCTACAGGCGGGTGATCGGAGAAGCAAATTTCACAAGATGTCGATGTACAAGTTTTTGCGCAGAACTCAGAGAGATCATGGCGGTCCCCTGGCCTGTGCGATGGCATGTTGTCATCTTGCTTATGGCTGTCTTACAGATGTCGAATTACAGAATGTCGATCTTCTAACCAACGAAGGTCTAGCGTTGGTTGATAGATACATAGAGCAAGGCTGTGCAGAGTGGAGAGAGACTTGCAACCACAGCGAACTGTACCCAAAAGAAGCCATAGAAAAATCCAGCCTGCTCTCAGACAAACTTGAACTGGCCGATGAGATCCCCACAATCTTGGGAGAGACTGAACATTCAGACGATCAAGGCAATGCAATTCTCAAGACCACTTCTAGCGAGCTCTACTCTTGGCTCCGCAATCCCGCAATCACTTGCTGTCTCGTAACCCGGAACGGTTTTACGTTTCTAGTGGTGCCAATGCTTCCACCTCGTGGTCATTACACTGTGATCGATACGCATGTCTCTTCTCCTGCCCTGATGAATGGGGCCATGTCGAAGCTAAGTTTACCGATCATCAAACCAGAAGAAAAGGGAAGAGGAGGATTAGTATGGACGACTATTTTCATAGAAGAGGTGATCAATTTTGTTGAGCTCTACTGCGGGAAAGCCACCCACACAGATCCTATTCAAATAGACTTGAACATTGTCCGCTTGAAACAGACGGTGGAATAGATTAATCAGTATAAATCAGCGCTTCTCCCAGAGTCTCGGAAAATGGCCAAGTCCGGTGTCTCGATTTGGGAGTTCACGCTGCATATCATATTGGGATTGGCCTCGTTGACAATTTCCTTGATTGTGTTGATCGCTTGGAGCAGAAGTGCACACCTGCTCTGTGCTGTGAGTCAGCCTAACTTTTGCCCCTCGATCACTGATAACACAGGAAGAGCTTGGCATAGAATAGAGCTGGAAGAGGATACGCTCAATTTTGCTCTGAATTATTCTCTACCGTTGATAGAAGGAAGAGTTACCCGGCTCTCTCTGCTTGGACCGGTCGACACCCTTGATCTTTGTGGAGGCACTGCCCCAACCACTTGTCAGGATTTTGAAAGCGAAACTTGCATCACGCATGGAATGGTACCTCCATGTGGATTTTTGAGGGGAAAGCTCATGAACAGTGGACTCGGAGAGAGTCTGGAGCACGAAAGCTTTCTCTACCAACTACAGTTAGCCACCGAGAATCATCCAATTCTCGCCCAGTGCGGAGTGTGGCAAGGAAGTTGTAAAAAATGAGTACAAAGTTTATTGATGTATCGAGCGGCGTCTTCGAACAGGCGATGCATCTCTTGTCGGATGGACAACACCGTGGCGAGGGACTTCATAGTAGAGATTCGCGTAGATTTCCAAGTGCGGACATTTCTGCACTAGTTGCAAATCGAGAAGCTTCAACTCGTCGGCGAACATATCCTCAGGTATGATCCGGCTGTCTTCTTGGATACTCTTCTCGAAGTAGTGCTTCTTATCTGGGTGGTGTCTAATATACGAAGACAGTATCATTCTGGCAGCCGGGAATGTGTGAGCTTCCAGCAGTGTGACCAAGATCGGACTGGGATTCACTGCTCTGAAGATCCTCATAGAGCCATTGTAGAGAGCTCCTATAGATAGAGATTGGCTGTTGCAATGCACATGCAATCCTCCAACCAGTCTTGCCGCTTTGCCAGCAGCAATAAAACTTTCAATTGCTTTTGGACCCGTGAATTGCATCGCAAAGTCTCTAGGATGAATGGAAGGGTCGTAAACCCCGGCCACAAGATCGTGTTTGTTGCGGCGCACTCTGTAGGAGAATATAAAGCTCATTGCGTACTGTCCCTGGAGTGAGTATGACACTCCCTGTCACTCCAATCCATGGTATCATGGTAGTCACCGATACCGCCAAACGCTAGAAAAATCCCGGATTCTGTCCGGTTCTTGGCCAATTAAATGATCTACTTTGCCCCGCTTAATTCTGGGGGTAGGGTTAGGGATAAGTTGATACTTTGCCAAGATCTGGTGAAAACTTCCGGGTTTGTACCAGTTATATCGATTCCAGTAATAAAAATATACCCCCCTCCCAAGGGAATTTGGATCACTTTTGCATTTTTGCTGACTTATGGAAAATTATGGGTCGCACTCACAGCTTAAAAGTCTCTATAAATAATTATTGGTCGCACGTCGCACTTTTTTGGGAAGGGGACCGATCTCAAAAATAGTCAGTACCATGTTATCATGATATCCTGATAAGTAAAATTTGACTTATCGGTCGTATCGGGTCGCATGGAAGATATCCCTAACCCTGGATATTGGTCGTTTCCGGTCGCATCTTCCTGAAAGATTGCATAACGTTTGCCACAGTGATATGATATCATGATAAGAGTCAGTATATCATGAATGCGAAAATTGGATTGATACCAGTCGCCAATACGGACAAGCTCCAAGGACCTTGAGCCAATGAACATCCCATTTGAAGGACCATTCAATGTCACAGCAGTAGCCAACTTCCTATACGTGCCGAGCTATGTTCAACGAGGGATACGGGCAAAAAAAGTTGGAAAGAAATTACACCTCTTCGAAAACGCTGATCTAAGAGAATTGTTTTCAGAACTCTGTCTCAACGCTGAGGCAAAGCCTAGCAAATTCAACTTTATCCCCGCTCAAGCGGGTCTCGGACTGTTGGGCAGCAAATCACTCGGGCGGTTGAAACCCGAACAACTGCAAATCATCTGGCAATGCATTTCAACTCTGGTCTTAGAGTCTAGACAGCGTTTCTTCCTCGGACCAATGCATTCCTACGTAGAGTCCTTCGCTGGCCTCGCCAACGCATGTAAACTTTACACTGCCCTTGCGGCGAATCGCGAATCACAAAAGGCTCTATTGAAACTCGCTCTAGAAGACACAGAAATTGTTGGAAACGTCGCGGCAGTGAAAATTCTCGCAGCCTATCTTCCAGCTCACCAAATTGAATGGATAGTCGAAAAATCCCTTGCGCGTTACAAGCCTGCAGATTTCAAGGAGCTGCTCGTCAAATCCGATGAGTTCATTCCCAAGTGGAGGATTATGACTAAAACGTTTCAAAGCATTCCTTCCGAACTGCAGGACATCGTGATCGCCTTCCTGTTTGAAGGGCATTCTTGCCTCGAACTCTTGGAGATAGAACTTCAATCAGATCCGAGATTGGCATCGGTCTGGAAAACCGCTATCCTCTCTGACATCGAATATACTCAACAAATCGAATTTGAGTTAAGACCAAGGAAAAAGGACTCAAGCCAAGAAGGAAAAAGGAGCAGAGACTCGAGTCCCAAAAGGCAATAAAAGCAGATTTCTAGAAGCGAGAATGGCAAAGCGTCTTATCGATGCTCTGGTGGACGAGTCATCGTCAACAGTGAAAGAAGTTCTCGAAGGCGTAGAGCAGATATTTTTCATCAGTCACAATGAACTCGAACAATGGATCGGTGCGAACGGAAAGAAAATCATGAAGCGGCATGTCAAAGCGATTTCAGGAGACAACAGTGTTCAAGCGTATCTTCCGACATTTAGAAGAGAGTTCGATGTCGAATTCAACATAGACACTTCCAATCCTAGAACTCGCTTCGCTTCTCTACCAGAGTTCAACCCTTTGCCCAGAGTGGCGGATACTCTCTTGTCTGGCTTCTTTGACAAGACTGCAAATTTCTATCGAACCGACTCGGTGATTCTTCACGGCTATCGTCTGGTGCGCGGTGTCTCTTCTATTCCTGGTATCAACACTGCGCTGGCCTGGAACGTTCATTCGATGGTGGGAGAGCAAATTCAAACACTCTCCAGTGCTAAGATGTTCTTCGAGAAAAATATCGAATGCTCTGCCTATGCCACTCTGAAAGACATCCCCAACGACTTGCTGATGGGCTTTGTTGTGCCGAACGAGGTGAATGAACGATTCAGACCTAATCTAGTCGCAAAGCCGGGCACATTTCACCATCATCCAACTGCCAAATGCTTTGCAATGGTCAGAGCAGACACTATTGAAAACGGGGTCGTGTTTCTGGAACTCCCCTCTCCTCACGACAAAGACAAGAGCGTCTCTGTGGCTGTTATGCACGCCAGTCATATTATCGCGCTCTACGCCACGATCAACGCCGTCGAGCACGAAGTCTGGGTCCGGTTTTTGCCCGGCGCAAAAAAGGGAAGTCAAAACGAGGACCGCTGTCTTGTTGCTATGACCGAGGAAGTCTTCCGAAAGCTTGTTCCCGAGGTACTCGAACGGTTTGTGAACAAAGCCCCAACCTTCGACCCCTCTAAGATGGTCTTCAAGTTGAGCCAGCTGAACAGACCACACAAGTTCGAAGAAACGCTTGAAGCCCTCCAGCCACAGACATTCTTCTCCAAGTGGACTGTAGAGCTTGAGTACTCGTTGATCCCGAAGCACGCTGGTATGCACACTGTCTCGCACCCGGATCTATTCACCAAGGACCGAGTGCTGAATGGCTCTCAGCTCGAAGCATTTCTCAAGCGAAAGACAGAATCTCTGGTGGATAGCAAACGAGCCGCAGAACACAGGGATAGTCTTAAGGATTTTAAGCGGGAATAAAAAATTTCATTCGGTTTGAGTATGCGATCGATCCTCGTCTTCGCTCTCGTTGTAATTCACTCCGTGTAGACTGAATGGTACGGGTGGGCCAAGTATGATAATCGATCGGGCGGATTGTCTCTTCTTGACCGGAGCAGGAGGTGGTATCAACTTTCCAATGCTGTGAGCAGGTTTCCAGGTAACTATGTTGGGCCGAGGTCTCATTCTCCTTCTTCGCCTTTCTGTGCTGCAAAGCGACTGGGAGACAATTCTCATGATATCATGTTTATTCCCCAGTGTCATGGTATCATGATCAGAACTAAGCAGCCCCAGGCGCATAGCTTCTCATCACGGAGATGAGCACGTTCATCGAACCCTTGCATGTCAGTGGGAAGGGGAGTACACAAGAGCGAGATAGCTCTCCGAAAAGAAGACAGAAAATCACATCCCAAGAAGAAGTGCCTCCTTCTCGCTCTCCTAGTCCTGAGGAATACTACAATGCACAAGACCTGAGAGCCGGAAAAGCGCTAAGTAGAAAAGTTTCTTTCCAGGCAACTGCAAAGTTCATGAAGAACCTATTCGCTTATTTTGCAAAGAATACCGAAATGCTGAATCTGGAATTCGGCACAGACGAGATCACCTTCAGCTTTATGAACATCCCTCATACAAGTTTAATTGAAGGAAACTTGACAGCAGCTCTATTGCCCTCTTATTTCTGTGAAGTGCCGTGCTTGATCGGCTTGAAAGCAGAAAACTGCCACAAAATGTTCTCGCTTCTTTCCGACCAGAATCTGCTCACTCTTAGTCATGATCCGCTGGCTAAAAAATCCGTCCTCGACGTCCGGGCAGAGCATATCATCGAAGCATCCGAACACACCAAAAAGGCCAAAGTACAGCGCCAGACCTCTGTCCGAAAGAAACAGCGGTTGGTCTTTCCTACTTTCGACGTCGATCAGCATGGACTTGTCGCAAGAGCTTGGCCCAATCCCCGCGTCGTCACACTCTCAACCGTGGATTATTTCGACTTGTTCTCAGCGCTGAAAAAGAATGGCATGGAAGAATTTGTCCTGATGATATCAGACAAGTATTTGAGACTTTTCGCTCCCCAGAAGGAGGACAATCCAGGCCTGGACATAGAATGGGAAGACTTAGGGAGCGGGGCAGAGAAGAATGCACTAACACTGCTCATGAGGTCGAATAAGCCGAAGAGAGATCTGATTCGAGTACCGTTCTCCAGCAAGCTGATGCTCGACAACGAGTTGTTGAAAAACATGGGGGAAACTATCACATTGAGACTCAGTGTGGTTAGAAACGAGCAAACTGGAAAGGATGAACCAATGCCCTTGATATTGGCTTTGAAGACAGAGTACGGGCGAATATCAGTGCATGTTTCACCAAGAATCGAGGATAACTGAAAACTCTTCCCAATCCAAAACGGAGGAGGTCTAAATAAAGTTTCAACGGGTGGCCCTTTTCCAAGATATACACCACACAGCGCCATAAGTTATCTAGTATCTCTCAGAGCGATGATTGCTTGCAGCTCTTGCAAAAAGAGCGAATCAGTCAACAAGGCGAAATGTGGTCTGAGCTTTTGCAGTCTTGTCTGTGAGCAAAAGATTCACAGCGAATGCAGCATCGGAGTTTGCTACAGCATTCCTGAGAAGAAACACAAACATTTTTGGAGGGATTGGCTCATCGATCCGAATCCGCTGGGCACTGGAGCCAGTGGAATTGTGCTGAAGATCACTTCCAAAACAGACCCGAAGCAAATGTTTGCCATCAAACTTGTCGGGGATATTGACATCAACAATACGCCCAAGTTTCAAGATCACCTTGATGCTGTGTGTCAAATTCGAGAGAGTTGCCCAGACATCGTAACCTACACAGCAATCTATTATGTCCGGATACCTGAGATCGCAAAAGAGCGGTTTCCAAATCAGAAGCATACCTACGCGCTGACAATGCCATTGATCCCAGCAGGCGATCTCTATCGTCACGTAGACTCGATCATTGATGCGAACATGTTCAGGATCAGAGTGGAACAAGAGAACAATCCTGAAACTCTTGCAGTGATGGAGAGGGAGACCAAAAGAGAGAAGAAGGAGCGGGCGTACAAAAGGCTTGTACTTTCTGTCCAGACTTATGCAGCAACACATCAAAGCGGAGCCAATGCGAGATGGCTAGTCAACGCTTTCCGCCAGCTTGCTGTTCAACTCAAATGCATTCATGACGCCGGAGTAGAGCATCGGGACATCAAACCCTCCAACATTCTCTACTCTGTTATGGATCACAAGTTTCACATAATCGATTTCGATCTCTCCAAGAAGGTAGGAACAAAGCTTGTTCGCTCTGGGACGCTCAACTACATGGCCCCGGAAATTCATCTGAAGTTCACTGTTCCCGAAGATTGTCGACCCTCTGATATCTGGTCTCTGGGTGCGGTGTTCTACTATCTCGCCACTGCGACTGAAGTGATCAGTACAGAAGATCTTCCGGAGAACCCCGGAGTGAGGAGCATGCAAGCAATTATGCACGCTCTTTACGAGCTGAGAAGGGATCCACCCAAAGGAAACAAAGACATTCGAGACATCATCCTCGGCTGTCTCAGAGACAAAATCGAAGAGCGCTGGACATTGACAGACGTGATTGAACGCTGCAATGTGGCCCTGGCAACCATCGACACTGAGATGGGCCAGCCTGACATCGGACGCCGAGGCGGTGGCGGAGGCGGTGGATTTGGAGGAGGGGGCTTTGGCGGCGGGAGAAGAAGCGGAGGAGGAAGTAGAAGCTTCCGAACCAGCGGAGGTCGTTCTTTTGCTCCACGAAGAGCTTTCCGAACTACTTCAACCCGTCCCTACTACTCTCGCACTCGTTTGGGAGGTGGAACTCGTTGGTGGAGAAACTTTGCTTATCCCTTCTGGTACCCTCTTCTGTTGCCACCCTGGTACTTATACGCACTTCGCTACTACGGCTACCCCGTCTATCCGATCACAGTGGACATTGATGACGAGATCGCCTTGAGACAGGAGTTGGAGATGCTCCGAGCCGAGAATGCCGCGTTGTTGAGGAGTGGCCGTTATGCTCTTGTCCCGGATTTACAACGAAGGCAATATGTATGGATTCAAAGACCGTAGAAAAGAAATTCACTAATAATAAAACCGAAAATCTTGATGAATGGATGGCCGGCAATAGAGCACCGCTACTCACAGGCTCTAGCTAAGCTGGACGCAGCCTTTGCTGACATTGTCAGAAGGGAGAACAGAGCCGTCGTGGTCGATGATAGAAACATGAATTCACTCGGAGTACACAAGCTGCTTGAGAATTATTACAAGCCGAACCCAACCGAGATTGACGAGATCAACAGACTTCGATCTGTGAGGGGAGCTGACATGGGAGAGGCCCGAAGCAAGATGTCCTACTTCCACAAAATAGACGACGCAACATTCAGCGAGAATTTCGATGAGATATCTGTGGTCGAGGTACAGAAATACGATTTTGCTCTCGCTGTCGACGACATCCTTCATAGCCGTCATGGAGTTTATCCAATTGGACATCCAGAGTTCCTAGTTGGATCACGCTCTATCACAGTGGATCGCTATCCAGTTCCAGGCTCTGAGAAAGTGCATCCGGTGGGCTCCATTGACAGACTCCGTTTCAACCGGTGTACCGGAAAGCTGTGCCTGGTCGAATTGAAATCCCCAGAGTCTGGAGGCCTTCTCAACAAGTCTATTCCCATGCGGAGTCTGTATCTCAAACAGAAAGCTGCCAAGCAACTGACCTTCTACGCCTACATATTTCTTGCAATGTGTCGAGAGTGCGGGGTTGACTTTACGCCCTCTAACATTGAACTTTACATCATTGTGGCCAATCAGTCGAGGAAGACTGTCGCTATATGGAAGATGAAACACTACAGACCCGACCTGTTCTTGGGAGGAATCTGGGAAGCGAGTCATTGGAATGGCTTTATCGGGGGAGATAATCCAAGGCTGATAACAACCATAGCACAGCCAAGTCCGATACTGAAAAATCCATGTTCTGTCTGTCACAACGCCGAGGGAATCGTTCAAACTCCGACCGATCCAGTCATGTTCTTTTGCGGAAAATGCATTCCTTGTATGAATCCTCTCTGTGATGCTACAGCTGAAGGACATGATAGCCATCAGAGATACTTCTGCAGCGAAAATTGCAAGAGAGAGTTCTATCGTAACCGCTCGTAAAATTCTGCGACTTCTCGTTTTCTGTCCTCCAATATCTCAAATATGACTTCCGGGACCAGCGGGACCTCGTGAAGGACATAGTCGGTTTGCTTGGGATTCAGCACAAGTAAAGCCTGGCCCGAAATGAGCATGCCCTCAGTCAGTTCGAATAGCCAGCGATAGAGATTCAATTGAATTGTATAGTGACTGAAGTTGCAATCCTGCATTTTGGCTGTAGCTGGATGAGTGCCATAGCGAGTACAAGCCACTCCATTCCTCTCTTCGCATTTCCAATTCCCGGGACCAAGATAGCTTCTCCTGCACTCGCAATAGCCCTCTTTTCGAATCTCTCTGCACCGCTTGTAGTCAATTACATAGTAGGCTCCCGGGTAGCGAAGATCTTTGCATAACAAGTCGCAGGAGCCTGCAATCCTGTGCTCGTACTCTCTCAGAATCTTTTCCGTTCGAAGCGGGACCAAATACGGGTGCTGAGAAAAGAAGCGAGCTAGCATTTTCATCTCCCATGTCTCGTGTTGATATGCCATGATGTTTGGCATACACTCTGCATTGTAATGCATCTCCTTTCCAAGCGCTCTATCCATGGCCCACATCTCAATGACTTCCGCCTCTGTTTTGTCGTAGTAATCATCTCCCGGAGGACAATTTGTTAGATGCGCCTTTCTTTTTGCCATCCGAGCTTCATCAAAGGGGTGGAAGTAGTGATGAATCACCTTGGTCACGCTTTTGATCGGAGGATGTTTCGCTGCTTCCTCTGGTGTCTCTTTAGCGTATCGATAGATGTGCCCTTCTTCTTGGAAGATGACATCTCCGTCAGTCAAAAGCGGGTTGTTCTCTTCGAGGAATGTACATGGCGGGTGAGAATCGGTTAGAACCAGCGGAATACAGGATGCTTTCAGATCTGCCAATTCGTATTCTTCATTACGTTCCCGCTTTGGGGAAGACACCTCTCTCTCTGAGAGGCGTTTCATTATGGTAGACAGAATGAAGGAAAATAAGAATTACATATTTCAGAGAGCTGTCCAATTTCGGAGAGTCAAAAATCAAATACAAATGCCTCTGGGTGCGGTCTCTGCAATTCTCTTCGACTGGATCAGCCCGGTGATAGACATTGCAATCGAGCCATGTTGTACATCCGCATGCGCCAAGCTCGAAGACACAGTGAAGAGTCGCTTTGGCAGAACAGCACAACAACCGCTCCGTGTACCATCTCCGCTTTCTATGTCAAAAAAGCCGCAATCCCTAATCGACTAAGAGCATTATTTAGTAAAGCGAACCAGTATGATTACGGGTTTTAACATGGGACACTAGCACAGTATCGGTGAGCGTATTTGTAGTGCATATCACACTCTTCTCGTTGATCTCTCCTTCCTGGAGATGTGTTATCACTGTTCTAAAGTCCACCAGAGGAATTGCTTTGATGACTGCAACTTGATCTTTCTCGAGTCTCAGACGCGAGTCTTTGCCGTAGCTGATCATCGCTGGACCTTCTATCGTCACAATAGACTTGAAAAATGTCTCTATGTGTCCCAGTGAATTGTGTTTGGGTGGAACAATGTAAGGCTGCACCGTCACGGGAGAATCCCCTTTGAAATAGTATCGATACGTTTCACTGTTCTGCATAGTTTACTAACATTGATTATGAAGTCCTTTGCGGCGTCTTATTTTCTTATCCACTTGTTCCTCTCCAGAATCGGCCGGTAAAATGAGCTGTTTTCCGCATCGAAAGCAGAGCTCGTTTTTGTCGATATAGAATCTCGCAGCTTCTACTGCATCGGGATGTTCCTTGGAAATCTTGAGCCAAGTTGCGTAGTAGCCATGTTCTATTTTGAGATATTCTGAATCCGGATTTTGACGTACTAGCTCCAATGTCTCCTCCACTGTATTGCCGACCAGTTCACATTGTTTCTGCTTGAACGTGAGCAGTTCTTCTGGATACTCACAGTGCAGACATTCCCTTCTACCTGTTCGAGGATCTTGTTTCGTCCCTATCCTCTCCGAGGTGGACTGTTCAAGAGTCTTCACTCCGCTGTTATCAACCACGTGCCCAGAGAGCCAGACAATGTAACGGAAGCTTCTACCGTGAAGTTGGCTCAAAGTCTTGCCTCTATGTTTTCTTCCGAAAGGGATGATAAAATTGCCACCAAAAAGATTAATAGACTTTTTAACCTTTGGCATTCTGTGAGTTTGTAAGAATAGGAGAGGTATGGGTGGTTACATTTCCACCGGCTGTGAGGTCGCACAAAAACAATATTACTTTGCCTTTCCCTGTGAACACGTGGTCGAGTATCGACCAGACAATACACAACCCAACTCCACGGAGCTGAGTCACTTCAGAGCTACTTGTGCGCTGAATCCAATCGACCATGGGAGCATGGAAACGCTTTCCGATTTTCTCCTGAGACAGTTCAACATCGAAAAGACTCAAGGCTACGTTTTCACTCTCTTCTACACCCGAGATCCTCTGCTCGGCGAGCAACCGATGCTCTCGAAATTGCTCCCTGGAAACAATCTAATGAGGTTGATAACTTCGAGCAACGTTCGCTTTGTTTTCACATACGGTCCACACCTCCAACTACACAATGAATAAAGAGGCTTTGTATGTACTAGTCGGCTCTATTATCCACTGTTAACCCTTTAAGCGTAGACCATGTCTGCCAAAAGATGCATGCACTGCGGCGGAGTGGCCAGAATCATCTGCAGTGATTGCAAATTGCAAGTTGGATATTGCAGTAAAGCCTGTGCCTTTGCAGACAGTCATCTCCATGAGATGGAGCACGGTCACGAGAATCCAGAGCTCATCAACTCTCGCTACCTCAGAGCGAGCGATATGGACTTGTCTGTTCGAGTGAAAAGGGCACAAGAAGCCTGGACTGAGTACAGATCTCACCAAGCACGGCAGGAAGCAAAGCGTCAAAAACCCGACCCCAAAAGCGTGTTCACAGACGAGGAGGAATCCGACTTTCCCTTTCCGCCTGGTTCTCCTGGAAGAGGAAGAAGGCGCCAACAGACAAAGAAAAAGACGACAGAGATTCCATCTCCTCGACGAGAAGCCTCTCCAAAGAGAAAGGCAAAGCCCTCTGTACCCGCACCCGAACCCGTGAGACAGAAGACATCAATCGAGCATGAAACCGAGAAGAACCTACGAAAGATAGAGGAGGTCCGTGGCTTTGTCGGAGAGATTATGGACGAGCTTGAATTGGACGAATCATCCCGACGACAAGTGCAACTCTCTTTCGAGAGAACTTTGGACATCTCGAAGAGGATTGCGAAAGGGTTCTTAACGCAGAAAAACAACATCACAAAGCACCTGGCCAAACTGGAAGAGGAGGCAACTATCTGTCAATACCTCTTGAGCAAAGGAAAGCTTACCCAGCTTGAGCAACTCTCTCCCGAAGAGACAGCCAAATACTATGTCGAGATAACGCAAAATGAGACTCAACAACAAATGGCCTGGGAGGGACCGATCGACTGGGATCCTGACCAGACTCTGGAAGAGTACGAAGCAGAGAAGGCGAAAGAGAAAGCAGAGGAGATGGAACCGCGGGTTGGAGTATTTCTCAAGGACTTGAAGCCAGGCGAAAAACTCATCAAAGAGGAACAACTGCTAGACAAATACTTTGCCTACAAGAGAGAAGCGCTGAGACGAGAAAATGCAAATCAGGCCACTGGAGCTGTGACTGTCAGTCAAGACGATGCGGATGGACACATCCGACCTCCACAGAAGATCGCCCCTGAAGTCCTCTTGAAAATCTTCACTAAGCTCGAGAAACTGATGACTCGCCCAGCTGGCAAGGAAACATTGGCAGACGTGGAAGCACGGTATTTTGAAATCCGAAAGTATCTCGACCAACTCCCGAAGCAGAGCATGATAACTGATCCTCGCTTCAACAAGGATCTTATCAAAGAGTATTGGGTAATCGACGGAGAGACCGGGGAGATTCACATCAATCCAGCCATGGCCACGTCAAAAATCCAACGGGTGATGTTGGACGGGGTAAAGAAGCTAGTCTCGGTTCTCTGTTTTGAGAACGCAGTCGAGCGGACAGGCGACTCTGCCAATGCCCTCATAGACGCCGCATTCGAAACACTCTATCAGCCCAACAAAAAAATGGCCGCAGTTGCCACTGGACTGAGAGTGCTTGGCGCTGTTGCCGGTGGTGCTGCCGGGCTTGCAACTGCCTCCTATGGAGCGTATAATTACATCTTCAAACCGGATACGTCACAACACTTGGTGCCAAAATTGGCTGAGACTGTCTCAGAAGCTGAAAGAGTAGTCGGAGGCGAAGAAGCGCCTGTTATCCGGAAGCAACAGGAGACCGCAGCCAAGGTCAACTCGTTGAAGGTTGGATTGAGGTATCTAGAAGCGACCTCGGAACAGGCTGAACTCGAAGCACAAAAAGAGCCCGATGGTAATCTAAGCCGGGCACTCAGACTCTACCCAGCGAGAAATCAGCCGATGCGGTTGGACGAGGCAACGGAAAAGCTGATTGCACTTCCAATAGTCATGGCTGATCAGCTAGACCAAGCCAACATCTCCATAGTGGAGAATGCTCTGCCTGATTTGAAACCAGAGGAGAGAGATCGGATATCTGGCCTGCTCTCTTCGACTTTCACTGCCATAACTCAGCAAATCGGAGCGAGCATTCTAGCAAGAAACGCGAAAGGCGGGGCAACGCCTAAGACCCTCGAAATTGAAAGAGTTAAGGAGATTTTCGAACACAATCTAGCTCTGATGAGAGGTCAACTCAGAGACGAATTCTCGGGGGTCACAAACTCTATTCCTCCCGACTTGTTGGATGGATTCTCTTTGACTGTTGCGTCGACACTCAGGCAACACATCGAAGAAGAAGAGAGCTTTGCCCGAACGAGTGCGAACACTTCTCCCTTTCGCCAGTCGTTGGAGTTCATTTCTGCACTCGCAGAACCACAGCGCGACGCCGAGAAGAACTTTCCCTTGACCACTGCAGCAGAGCAGAAATGGAGATCGAAAGGAATGACTCCTGGAACCGCAAGAGCGTATGCTAGCTTGGAGGCTGGAAACGCCATAGAGGCTGAGAAGGCGGGTGCGATGTTTCACGACATGATCAAGAAATGGAATCTAGTGACCTGGACAGACATAACAGCCACTCTGGGGTCTGCGGTGTGGAGCTCTATCATGCTCGGTGTTGCGGTTTCCCAGTTCGGCGCTTTCAGTTGGGTGGCAATGACATCTGTTCCTGCAACAGCGTTTCGAGTAGCTTCGTTGGTGAACAAGATCCGCAACCGGAGCAAGTGGATGAAGCAGGCAGAAGAGATAGATCCCAAGAAAAAGAAGCCATATCCCTATGTTGCCTCACTGACTCCTGAGCAAGTGAAAGACCTCAAGGACAAGATCTGGGAGTTCGAGAAAAAACTCGCCGCAAAACCAAAGCGCTGGACAGTCAAAGAGTATGCCGAGTTCAAAAACAATCAGATCAAACTCTATGGCTGGAGTGCAACTTTGATCTCTCCGGTTACGAGTGGATTCAATCGCATCCAACGAATCGTTTTCTCAGTGAGTGTTGTCAAAACACTCTACTACAACTACGCCTGGGCTGCCTGCTATCTGGGACATGGAGCTTGGGAGCTTTTGACAGGAATATCCCCGCTATCCGCTGTGCCTCTTCTTTTCATTTCGGGCTCGGTTGTGTCGAGTTTTACAAGTCTTCTGATCAACAGCAACGAGGCTCGGCGCATGACAACGGCGCTCACCGTCGGAGTTGCAGGATTTCCACTGATGATCGGTGCTGGATTGCTCGACGAGAATAGCACTGTCAGCTGTATTGCTGATGCTTGGCTCTCAGTGCACACGGTTTGGAAATCTGTCGATTCGGGTTTGGCATTGCTGGGAAGACAAACCCTCTCCTCGTATGTGCTTGAATTCATGGCCCAACGGGAATCTCCTCTTCTCAACAGTGGAGTTGAAGTCTACGATGCAAGTCTCAGGACCGCCAAGTCAAGCTTTGGACCTGAAAGATATCCCGATGAAATCCTAGAGCAGAGCCGAACGTTCACAATCGAGTTTGAGCAGATGCTGGCCAAGAGCATAGATGCAAAAATCCAAGCCAGTGCAGGACTGAGGATGGAGATGTCGAGAAATCCGTTGTTCAGCGTTGATGATGCTTTCCTCAGCCGAAGGTTTCCCGGAATGCAGATCACACCCGAGTTTGAAAACGCGAAAACCATGCTGGACTTCTTCCCGTTGTTAGTTGGAAAGGACAAAGCACGGACTTTGGAAGCATTCACAGGGCTCACATCGAGTCTGTTTGCAATCTCTCAGAAATTGGATGTAGATGTACAAAGGCAAAGAGAGTATGCAGATTTTCTGCTCGAGAAGATGAAAAACATCACCACGGGCTAATTCTTAAACATCGAATGAAATTTTAATACGTGCGTTTCTATTTGTGCACATTATGCACGGGATGCTTGTCCTGTCTGCTCGCCAGCGTTTTAGAATATTGACAATACACTAGCCGCCGAAATGAGAGTAGTGTTTCCGAACGGCTCTCCAGAGGTCTCGTTCCTGAGCTCTATGTTTGACTCTCTGTGATCGTTGATAAAATCCACAAGCACGTCGTAGCAGAACTGGGTCACTTCTTCAAAGTCGTCCCGATAGACTAGCTCTGAAAACTGCGGTCTGGGTTTGTTGCAATAGGGAAAGATGCGTCCATCGATGATCGGATAAGCGGATTGCAGGATTCTCCTCGCAAAGTAGTAGCACCACGAGGTGGTATTGCTCTCGAAATAGAGGAATCCCGTCAGAGAGCAGGGATTGAACTCGGAGAATTGCATTGCTGCAGTAATGGCAATGTATGGGCAGTAGAGCTTCAACCAGTGCACATCATCAGTGTTGTCCAATGAGGTGTTCAGATAGTTCATCGGTCCGAAATCTACCGCATTGCCGAGGAAACGATTACAGATCCAGGTGTCATAGCTGGCGTTGACACTTGTGTAGAAGAGCTCCGGGTGATACCGCCAGTAGGCACAGCTCACAACGATGATAGCACATTCATCGGTCGTGGTGGGAGTGGTTGGAGTGGGAGTTGGAGAAGAGGTAACAGTGGTTAGAGCAGTACTGCTTGTGACGGGAGCAGGAGCAGGCCGCGGGGCAGGAACTGGACTGGGACGCGGTGCGGGAACCGGACTGGGAAGAGGAGCGGGAATGGGCAGAGGGAGAGGAGAAGGGCGTGGAGCAGGAAGAGGGGATGGGAGAGGACTTGGGAGGGGAGACGGAAGAGGGGATGGTCGAGGCGAGGGAAGTGGAGCTGGAATAGGACTAGGAAGAGGAGCTGGCAAAGGAAGAGGCAAGGGAACAGGAGGAGAAACAGGAGTTGGGGTAGGAGTCGGAGTCGGGGTGGGAGACGGAGTTGGAGTAGGTGTCGGGGTCGGTGTAGGAGTAGGTGTAGGCGTAGGAGTCGGAGTAGGTGTAGGAGTAGGTGTTGGTGTAGGAGTAGGACTCGGTGTAGGAGTAGGAGTGGGAGTTGGAGACGGTGTTGGAGTGGGAGTCGGAGTTGGGGTTGGCGTGGGTGTAGGTGTCGGGGTTGGAGTGGGAGTAGGAGTAGGGGTCGGAGTCGGGGTGGGAATAGATTCAGCGGTTGCACAATTTGGACAAGAGGTTATCGAGTTTGAATCCAGCGATATACTTCCATTGTATGAAAGGATTCTACCAACAACCTGCGCAAGAAATTCCATAGTGATGTCTCCAACGACAAAAAAATTTCCATATGCATCGGAATTCGACTCGAACTTTGCTGTTGTCCCTATCCTCCAGAATATGTTGCACTGACCATTTGTAGCTCCATCTAGGGTCATAGTCGAACCTGAGAATTCTGTAAAACTTGTTGTCACTTTGAAGATCCAAATACCTCCACTGTTGTTAAATCCTGTGTTCAGTGCGAGGGTGCCATTCAGAGTTGCCGAGTCGTTGAAACAGTACACTCCAGGATAGAGAGTAAGCCCGCCCAGGTCAATTCCGGTCATATCGTAGAGGCAGTCCTGGTTCAGAAGATCTTGCAATGCCCCCTCCATAGCATAGTGAGCCTCGGATGCATTGGAATCACCCAGATGAATGTCACCGCTGACTTCTAGTCTATCTTCCCCGGTTATATCTAGACCTGGAAACAAGCACAAATCCCCTACCACAGTCGTGTTATACATTTGCGTCGATGTCCACGTAGTAGAGGAACTGGACCAAATTGTTGTCTCGCCACTGTTGCTGATATTGTACGCAGCGAGCACGGTACATTTCGTCGCATTGGTCTGATTGATGCAGGCGATATCATCGTAAGCACACGGACCGTAATCAGTGAAACAAGTACAGGTTCCAAAAGTACTCGGAATGGTATCAGTCCAAGAGGCGATACAATTGTCCTCGACCAGAAATGGATTGTCTCCTGTTAGAATAACTGAACAGACAGGAGAATTAGCCGAGACGCAAGTGCAGCCCGTGTTGAAAACACATCCACCCTCGACACTGTTGCACGTAAGAAGAGCTGCATTCGCACAATGGCCCGCTGCTTCTGTTTGCAGCGTTGAAAACGTTTGTAGACAAAGTCCAAAGTCGAATTGGCATCCACAGATACCTCCGGGCTGTGAACAGCTATCAAACGTTGTTGAACTGCTCGGACCTTGACAGACAGCAGAAGAGCCTTGACAGTCGCAAGGAACAGAGAAAACGCAATCTGAATCGATCGAGCAAGTGATATTTCGATTGTGTTGACAAAGAGAGGCCGGCGAAATCGTGCTCGTGGCCAGCGCTCCCTCGTAGATCAAAGCCAGCAAGGCCGTAACAACGGCAAGCGAACGCATAGCCTAGAGAGGTACCAGTAGAGAAGAGCCAAACGGTCCCAATAATATTTTTAATCTTCCAACAGAGAGGCGGTAAATTATAGCCTGGTCTCGAGGATCTCCATGGCCATCATTTGTCTGATGGCTGGGATGTCGCTTTGTTGAAAATCGAATTCCTGTTCCACGGAAAGCCTCTCTGCAAACTGGCACATAAAGACGCCACAGTCGATGGCATTCTTCTGTCGTGGACACTCTATCTGAGCACGGGTCCAATCCTCAGTGGGATAGTCTACTTTTCGCTTGTCAAGCGATTCTTGTTTCAGCCAGAGCTCGAGAAGAGAGAGTACAGAGAGATCAAAGGCGGCACCAAGAGAATCATACAGTTCAAATCGTTTCTTTGCAAAGTTGACAACAGCTAATACCCAATGGAAATTCTGGTTAAGGGGAAATAGAAGTTTGTCTAACGAGAAAATGTCCACGTTTGCTTGGGTTGTCCACTTGGCAACGCGGCGATATCCGCTTTTGTTAAAGACTTCAAAGAAAAACGAGTTGAATGCATAGCACGAACGAGACTCTGACAATATCAAATCTCTCCGGTTGATCAAGTCCATGTAGCCATTGATTATCTCGTCATTCAACCATGAATCGCAATACAAAAGTCTAAAGTCGTTCCTTGTAATGGGATTTCCGAGTTGTGCTACTAAGTCTGTAGAGTCGCCTTTGCATTCCTCATGGATCAATCGTCTGCTTTCAACTGGTATGGAGAAACTTCTTCTGCTAGGCTTGACTTGAAAGGCTCTCCCTGTCTCTGATATTATGTTCAACTCGTCCAGCAACATCTCCACTTCGTTCATGCTATTCTTTGGATTTTATGATAGTGAAATTGATTTAATCTATTTGCACGGAGACAATATAACACTTTCAATCTCATCAAACAGAAAGATGCCAGTGGAATGTTACGTCAGAAATGACTACAAGGCATACGGACTGGGAATTGAAATGGTGATCAAAGGACACCCCAACGCCGATCCCAACTTGGCCTCAGATCCGCTCCCTCCCTGGTGCTATTTCTGGCAAGACGAAAACGGGAGAAGATATGACAAAGATCCATCCAAAAAATAAACAAATCGAACAGTGATTAATTTTTACAATTCTAAGCGTCACCTTGTCCAACCACAGCATAGGTGCAGCGTTTGCTACACTTTCCTTGACATCGTCTCTCGTGAGTCCGCTGCAAAGATACTCGATTGGCAGGCCATCTCTGATCGATCTTCAGCCAGGTGATGAGATAGTTAGCATCCCTCTTGGACAGGCCTCCAAAGCGAAAGTCTGCGATGTCCGTATACTCGTTCTCGGGGCCGTAAAACTGTCTGAGGATCTGCCACACCCTTGAAGAATCTAGATGCGCATCCGACCACCTTCTCCGGCGCTTTCTTCTGTGAACATGCCTTTTCCGTTCCGATGCTCTGCTTTCCAGTGCCTCAAAGGACATTTGCGTACAGTTTTCTACAGAATGACTTGAATCCAATACACCGAATATATTGCAGATCCTTTTCCCTTCAAATGCCTTTCTCTCCAGTTCCTCAAATGACATATTTCTTTCTTGTGATTTTAACCACTGACAATCTAGCAGTAAATAAATGAACGGAGTCTGTCTTACCTGTGGAGACATTCACACTGAGCGATCGGAGAAATCAGAAATGTTCGCTCGCATAATGAGAAACCCTCCAAAACAAGATCATAGAGCACACGGATTGTGCTATGCATGCGGACAACCAGTTGATATGTACTGTACTGCTTGTCGAGCTTGGTGCTGCACAGGACATCGCATCGAGACCCAACATCCAACACGGAAACGCATTATACCCATCGTGTGCAATCGATGTTCGGAACATCACCGTTTAAGGAACAAAGACGTTCTCCCTGAGGGATTATACCGAGCTGCAAAGAATAGCGTAAAAGATTGTTAGTGTGTTTTAATTGCGCAATTTATTACAACTCCGGTGTAACATTAGCAGATAATTTACAACCTTATAGAAGGTGTATCCCTACCTTGTATTTGCCTCACAAAACACCCTGCAGCAAATAAGACAATGGAGCAAGAGTCTCAGTCCAATGCGCCGGCTGCTGGTACTAGAATAGGCGGGTATGGGATTTACAACCCCAAGCCAGTCCTTGTCCCTCGGGACATCTTCGATGCAAGCCCGGTAGTGAAACCACATCCATACAACTACTAAACCCGGCATTTAAGATAGAATTCAACAAAGGTTTTATTCGCTCCGGTTTACAAATAGCAACAATAAAAAATACACATAATTGATCAAAAAATTCCTGGCTCATCGGTGACTTTCTTGATAAAATCGATGAGTGTGTCTATTCGTTCATGGCATACCGACATTGCATCAGCCTCGCGTCTGTCCAGAGTTCCCTTGGGATAGTAATACATTTGAGAGTGCAGGGGCCACCCGTAGCTGATTGTCATAAGTTCGCCATTGTATTTTCGATACTCCCGGTGCGTACGCTGCTTTTCGCTACTGGTCTGTCTCCACCCATGTTTCTCCATCCATCTGGAATCGAGAAATTCTTCCATGTTTTTATTTTCTGCCATAAATTCACGGGAGAATATTTTCAGTGATTGTTTTCGATAAGAGAGACTTCAAATTTTCAAGCGTTTGCTCCGTCACTCCAATTTTCTGTCTGAGATGACTAACGCAAAGCCATTTGTATTCTTCCTTGTGTTCGGTGCGATTAAGCAGCTTATCCTCCGTACAATCTTTGCAGTAACGCTCTGTACACTTCTCACAGAACGACGACTCCCACTTAGTTTCCACGTAGGAGCACCCGGGACATCGAAAGGTCAGAGGTAATCGAATTTCGGCTGGATCTAGAAACGAAGGTCTTCTCTTTGTTCGCTGTTTCTTTGCTCTTCTTTTCGGAAATGTTTCACCCCTCTCGTGTGCCAATTTAAGTCTCTCTTTCTTTGCTTTGTTTTCTTCATAGTGAGGTCCCCTTGGCCGTCCGCGTGCGCGTTGTTCCATTTTGTGTGGCTTTGGTCAAAGCCGTTCAACATGATATCATGGATGTGAGCTGATCAAAGCGTCCATCATGATATCATGGATGCAGACTCTTTGGAGTTTTCCAACCTGCAACGTTGCAAAAGCGAATTGCATCGGCTCAGTCTCAGACTCTCATGGACGAAGAAAGTGGTCTCCTTCCCTCGAAGGTAGTACTGATCGGCGGACACTCGGCAAAGGTCGGGCATGCGGCCTATCAAGTGCTCCCGCTGCATACAGAGTACCAAATCAACGGACCCGAGGATCTTCAATACTGCCGACCGCATTCAGATGGTCACAAATTCTACAAAGGGCTGTTCACCACGCTCACGATTCCAATCTCCTGGCTTTGGATTCTCGGAAAAACCTATCTGATCCCCTCTGGCCATATCGGAGTTTCGATCAACAATGGAGTGCCCGAGTTTCTTCCGCCCGGCTGGCACTATCTTGGCTCTGCTTTTCGTTCTATGATAAGCGTTGTACCCATCAACACTGACACTCCGATTATCAATCTCACCAAAGGCATCGTCACAGTCTCTGATGGCTGGGTTGGAATTGCCCGAGATAAAGGCCGATTCATTCTTCTCGGTCCCGGTATGCATCAATGGGACTCTGCGACTTTTGAATGGCATGGCTTCAAAGAGCTAACCAATGACGCGCTTTTAAAACTCGGACCCTATACCCTGGTCACAGTTCCTCCTGGAGAAGTGGCAATCACTGAGAACAACGGCGCGCTTGTTATCCTCTCAGAGAATCACGAGACTCTCAAACGCAGTCACTTCTTGGACCATTCGAAATGGGTACACAAAGGCATGCTCTCTACTCAAATTCAAATCGACAACCTTCCCTCTTCCAATCTGCTCTCAGCGGATCGAGTTGAAATCAATCTTGATAGCACTGTGGCTTGGCACATTGTCGACCCGGTGAAGGTGGGCGAAACTGGAGGTCACACAATGGCGCAACTCCGAGAAACTGTACACAGGGCTGCCCGGGCCTGTCTCTCTAATATGATTGCTCACAGAGAGATTTCAGGACAAGCAATTGCACAATCTGTGGACAAAGCAGTTGCTGTCGGACATGCCTATCAACCTGGACAACCGGCTCAACTGTTCGGCAACAACAACGATCAAACCCAGACTGCTAGTCAACAACAACTGTCCGATTGTAATGCCGGCCTTCAGAAAATTGGAGTCGAGGTGACTCAGTTGGCGATTGTCAAGATGACAATTCACCACGATGACATTCGAGCTAAGATTGCCAGTGTCGCTGCCATCCCTGCTGAGGCACACAAAGCACGGACTATGGCACAAGCTCAAGCCGATAGCGCTATCATGCAAGCACAGGGAGAGGCAACAGCTCGTCGACTCAGAGCAGAAGCAGAGGCCGATGCGATCAGAGCAGTGGCAGCCGCACAAGAAGAGGCCGGTCAAAAGCTTGGAGATGCCAACTCTACCGCTGCTAAACTGGCACAGATCGCGGCAACCGGAGATGCGCTGAAGAATGCAAAAGCGACTGTCTACTTTACACAAGCAGGACAGACTCCGACAATGCTTCTTAACCAATAAGATAAATTTCCTCCAAACGTGGCATGTTTTATTCAAACCTCTGCCCCAAACACTGTCCGTACATTCCTCCAATATGATCTCCAAGGTAAATTCACCATTATCAGCACGATCCCTAATACCACGACATCAAATTGGGCTATCCTTTGCATCACCTCGCTGATAGATGTTGTATCCACTGTGACAGGACAGGCAGCGTCCAGTTTGTCGAGAGGTGATAAATTGCAGTGCAAGAAAAGCGCAAAAGTCTCTAAGTTTTCGCTGGACAGTGGAGTGCCTCGAAGGAATTCCAGCTTCCGATTCAACCGAGAGAGCGGGACAAGCACGGCATCAGAAAGTATAGTCACGACTTCCATGCTTTCATCCAAGATAAACGAAGAACCTCTAAGACATCCTACTTCTTCAATTGCCTCTACAGAGTAATGAGAGATCCACTTAGTCAATTGACAAATGATGATCAAAGTGATCAAAACCACATTGAACGATGACAACAGGCTTGGCATTCTTTTTGAAGTGAAAATTAGACAACATAAATCCTGATTTATTCAATGGCTGAAAGGATGCATGAGTTTTCTCATCACTATCTCGGTGAAAATGTCCTCGGTGAGCACAATCGACGGCGCGCTCGCGCCGGGTCGCATTACATAATTACCACTGGAGTCGATCATGAAAAGATCCACGAAATGTGCACACCAAAAACGGATTTCGCAGATTGCTTGATTGTAGCGATGCAAGATTACGAGATTGAGACCTTTCCCGGTTGTGTACTCGTATTTGTTTTCAACTGAGTTATCAGAGTAATCCAAAAATCTCCAGTTTTGTTTGACGAGTTCTCTGACGATGCTTTCGATGAGTCTGCTCTGTTTAATTTGAATGGGAGAAAGAGTTTGCTCTTGGGCTGACATCTTTTGATACTCTTGTCCTTTGATGATATCATGATACATAATCATGATATCATTTAATAACAGTCTAGGATATCATGATTAAGAAGAGCACTGTCTTTCATAGTTAGCCATGGGTGGATATGACACGTTGAAAATCTCGATACAAAAAGTGGAGTTCAAAGAAGAGTTTGTCGCGCAAGCAGAAAGCATAAACATCCGCTACAACGAGGATGTCTGGACCTGCAACCGCGATTCGAGTGGGATGAATGGAGCATGGCCATCTGACTTTTTCATCCCGCTGGCAAACGTTCCTTTCTCCAACATGATACGCTTGATTGTCACTATCCGAGACGAAGATGGAAAAAGGATCGGAAAAAAGAATTTAGAACTCTATGTTCGTTCGTCCTTTTCGCTTTCCTCGCGAACGCTTCACACCAAATGCGGAAATGTGACCTTCAATATCACTCTTGATCGAAGCCCGCAAGCGAATCTAGAGAATGAAAAACCCCCAGCTGATGACGGTACTATCTCATTCAACGAAGTCGCAAAAAGCCTGCTCAGAGAGGGCTGCCACTCCTCCATGATAGAGGATCTCAAAGAGGTCAAAAGGAGAAAATTCGACATTCTCTTCCTCCTTGACGACAGCGGCTCCATGACAACACCCACCAACCTTGGAACTCGCTGGCAAGAACTGCAAAGATACGTCAACCAAGTTGTCCGAATTGCTTGTGCGTTGGACGACGACGGAATTGATATCTATTTCTTATTCAGGGCCGGGCTGACTAATGTCAAGAACGCGGAGATGGTAGATAGTCTTTTCCGAAAGAGTCCAGACGGAGACAGTACCCCACTCGCACGAAGATTCAGCGAAGTTGTAACCTGTAAAAAGAAGCGGGGTCATCCCTTGCTTGTAATTATCGCAACTGACGGAGTTCCTGACGAGCCGGAGCGCTTCCGTCAACTGTTGGTCGACATGCCTTCCGATGTCTATGCATCGATACTGGCATGCACCGACCAAACAACAGCAGTCGAGTATCTCGGAGAAATTGACAAGAATGTCAAACGCGTTGACGTGCTCGACGACCACGAAAGCGAGAAAGCCGAAGTCCTGAAAGTGCAAGGAGCCTCTGCCGAGTACAGCAGAGGAACGCATTGCGGTCGAATGATCGTTGGGCCCATCTTCCCAAAGTATGACAATCTCGACGAGTGGAAACTCGACTGAATTACAAATAAGTAAAACCAGATTAACGGAGACGTGGGGTTTTTTGCAACGTTGCAGGAACATCGGTCGTAAAGTTCATTTAATTACCACTCGAAAAAGCGAACGTGAATTTAGCATGAATTTAAAACATCTCTCAATCTGCGTCAGAGTTGCGCTTCTCATTTTACAGACGTATTTTCTTGTTCAATCCCTTCAACCATTTTTATTCTGGACTCAGTTGGATCTACAATTTGCCCGCTTTACTCAAAAGCCCAACACGCGTGATAGCGCATACGACAGAGCTGTGGACACGATTTCTAGTTTGCTGATAAACGAAAAATGGGCCGATGAAGCATTCCAACTTGCACAGGTCAGAAGCTATTCAAGCG
>Ga0310812_10000166_pt1 | contig 29261 bp, 26 predicted proteins | sample NN3metagenome_FD_205747 | JGI IMG/M metagenome (GOLD analysis project Ga0310812, IMG submission 205747) | Soil microbial communities from experimental microcosm in Duke University, North Carolina, United States - NN3 | ecosystem: Engineered > Artificial ecosystem > Soil microcosm > Unclassified...
GGAACTTGTCCACCGTGCCGACGCGCACGCCGTGGGGGAGAGCCGCCCGCAGCCGGAGCACCTGCGCGTTGTAGGGCGCCACCACCATGAAGTCCTCGAGCCGGAGGGGACGCGTGGCGCCGGCGGCGTCGGTGAACGTGCCGCCGCGCATCGCCGCAATCGCCGCGGCCACGCGAGCCACCTCTTCCTCGGACCACGAGCGGTTCCCCTCGTGCTCCACGGGCAGGAACCGGATGCCGGTGCCCAGGGAGGTCGCCCGGCGCCTCGCCGAGTCGTCCGAGTGGAGCCGGCCCGCGTACACGATCTCGGAGATGAAGTCCGAGACGTCGGGATGCATGCGGAAGCTTCGCTCGAGGAACACGCCGCGGTCCTCGGGCACGGTGGCGGCATCGCCCAGGAGGTGCTCGAGCACGGAGGCGCCCGTGCCGGGCGGATGCACGCCCTGCGACACTTGGGCGAGTTGCAGCGGGTCACCCAGCAGGATCAGGTTCCGCGCCGCGGTGCCCATGGCCAGCGCGTCCGCCAGCGAGATCTGCCCGGCTTCGTCGATGACGAGATCATCGAGCGCGCCGTCCAGCTCTCCTCGGGAGAAGAGCCACGCCGTGCCCGCCATGAGCTGGACGTTCGTCCCGGGGCGCGCAAAGGCGGCATGGTCGCCCTCACTCGTGATGAGGGCGCCGCGGTATTCGGACTCGGGGTTGTCCGCGCTGGACTTCTTGAGCCCCTTGAAGAGCACGCCCTCCTGAAGCGCCACCCGCTCGATCTCCCCCAGCAGGTTATGAATGGCCTTGTGGCTCTGCGACGCGATCCCCACCCGTCGGCCGTGCCGCAGGAGATCGACGACGATGCGCGCCCCCGTCCACGTCTTGCCCGTGCCGGGCGGCCCCTGGAGGAAGAGGTAGCTGCCGTCGAGCCCGCGCGCCCGGGCCGTCATCGCGTCGAGGTCCGTGGTCTGTATCGGCGCCTCGGGGGCCAGGCCGCGAATGCGCGGTCGCGCTCGCGCGAGCATCGCGCGCAGCGCCGGGTAGCGCCCGTCGCCCGCGCGCAGCGACTCGGCGAGCCGCTGCACCGCCGAACGCTGCGTCGCATCCGGGAGCGGCCCACCGGCCACCAGCGCCTGCGGCAAGGGATCGCCCGCCAGCTTCGGGCCTCGGAGTAGGCGGAGGCGTCCCAGGCGATCGCTCGTGTCGTCGATCGCCTCGATCTTGCCGGCGATCTGACCAGTGGCGGGATCGTAGACGTCCTCGCCCGGCCGCAGCTTGTGATCCTGCGCCGGGAACACGAGCGCGTGGACGAGCGACCGCTTCACCCGCTCGGGCGGGCGCGCCGTGTCGGCTTCCAGGTACGCGATCGCTTCCGTGTCCTCCAGCAGCTCATCCGGCGACTTCCCGAGGCGGTCGAAGAAGGCCCACCACGCCGGCCGGGCCTCGCGGCGGTGATACTCGAGCAGCTCGCCCGCGAGCCAGCGCGGGGAGCCCGGCTCTTCTCCCACCATCAGCGCCTCGCGCAGCTGCTGGCGCGCGTCCTGAGCCGCTGCGGCGTCCGGCCCGGCCGGCGTGACATCCGGCGGCGCGGGCCACGGCAGGTCCGCCGGCCGCACCTGGTGCAGCCACTCGAGCAATCCGAGCGTGGCGAGGCAGTCTTCGCGGTTGTACGCCGCGATGGCATCGAGCAGCGCGGGCTCGCGGGCGTGGAGCCACTGTTCGTACTTGAGGATCGCCTGCGTGCCCGAGTGGACGTCGGCCGACCGCACGAAGCCGTACAGCGCCTCCACGTCCTTCAACGAGTAGCTGGGCACGCCGGCACGAAGCGCGCGGCGCAGGATCGTGTGGAGGTCCACGAATACCCGGCGCCGGAGGAGCTCGTCCACCTGGGCGTCGCGCGTGCCATGCTCGGCCATCAGACGCTTGAGCGTGCTCGGCTCGGAACCGCTGAAGTGATAGACGTGCAGGTCGGGGAACCGCGCCAGGCGCCCATGCACCTGATCCACGAAGTGCTCGAACGCGCGCCGCTCGCCATCGCGATCGTGCGCCCACAGGGCCTCGAAGCGTGGCGGCTCCTCGTCCAGCTGGAGCATCCCGAACAGATACTCGAGCCCGCGTGACGGCTCGAAGAAGGGATGACCCTCGAGGTCGAGCACCAGGTCGCCGGGCGAGCGGCGCGGGAGCGCCAGGAGGCCGCGCCCCTCCTCGATCGGGAGCGGATGCCACTCGAGGGCGCCGGTGCGCTGACGGACGAGCTGCAGGCCCGCCTGATCGCGCAAGCCCTCGAGGGTGCTGGCCCCGACGCGGGAGACCGATACGCCCGGCGGCAGCTGAGCCAGCGCCGTCAGCGTGCTGAAACCCCCGACGATGAGCCGCTTGACCTGGTCGCGACGGATCCCGGCGACGCGCACCACGTGATCCTCGCGCTCCAGCCGCTCGTCACAGGGCCCGCGATAGTCGCAGAACGCGCAGTAGTGACAGGGGTACGGCCCGGTGGCCGCGCGCGCGGCGACCGCCGCCTCGAAGCGCCCGCGTACGCGGCGGTAGTAGGCGTTGACGTCGGCCAGCCGGATCGGCACGCGCTCGCGGGTGCCCAGCACGACGTAGGCGAGCTCCGGCGTCAGACCCTGCGCCGCCGCGAGCGCCTGGCTGTAGAAGGAGAGCTGCAGCGCGTGCTCGGGCCGCGGATGCCGGGCGAGCTTGGTGTCGAGGACGTGATAGCTCCAGGCCCCGAGTGCCGAGGGGCGCTCCACCCGCTCCAGGAAGTCCCCCACCCCGCGCCAGCCATCGGCGAAGAACACCGCTTGATAGATGTAGGCCACGCCCTCGCGCATGGCGCCGACCGTGCGGCGCGCGCCCGCCTCGAAATCCCGCGCACGGTCGAGCCCGACCTCGACCACGGCGTGGCCGCCGTGTCTGAGCGCGTCCAGGAAGGCCTGCTCGTGCTCCTGCCCCTTGGCGCGGAGCAGCTCGGCATACGCGTTCTCGTAGCTCGGGCGGCGGGCTTCGCGCATCGCCACCATCAGGTCGAGCTGGGTGAGGTGCTCGCAGGCGAGGAACCCGCCGAGATCCGACGGCGAGAAGAGCAGGCGGTCGTTCAGGTGCTGCATGCGGGGACGACCCTAGGCGAAGGTGAACCCCGGGTAGCCGCCCGCGGCCACGTCGTCGCACCGCTCCCGATATTTCGGCGCCCCGCCGGCATAGACCACGAAGGTGCGCGTGTTCTTGCCCTCCACGTTGGAGTTGATGCCCATCATCCACGAGTCGACCTGAGTGAAGAGCATGCGGCGCCCGGTGTCCAGCACATGCTGCGTCCAGTCGTCCTCGGCCGCGGTCGTCGGCTCCACCCGCGCGTGCCCCCGAGCCCGCATGTGGCACAGCAGCGCAGTCACCCACTCCACGTTCTGCTCGATGCAGCGTGGGATGTTGCAGAAGGTCGCGGCGTTGTGCGGCCCAACCAGGGTGAAGAGGTTCGGGAAGCCCTCGACCTGAAGGCCGAGATAGGTGCGCGGTCCGCCGGCCCACTTGTCCCGCAGTCGCCGGCCGCCCCGGCCGCGGATGTCGATGCGGTCGAACGAGCCGGTGATCGCGTCGAAGCCGGTGGCGTAGATGATCATGTCCAGCACGTGCTCGGTCGCCGTGGTCTTGATCCCGGCAGGGGTGATGCGCTCGATGGGCGTCTCGCGAAGATCGACCAGCTGCACGTTCGGCTGGTTGTACACCTCGTAGTAGCCGCTCTCGAGGGGGACCCGGCGCGTGCCGAACCCGTGATTGGTGGGGATCAGCTTCTCGGCGAGCTTCGGGTCCTTGACCCGCGCGCGGATCTTCCCGCGCACGAACTCGGTGATGGTCGCGTTGGCCTCCGCGTTGATGAGCACGTCGCGGAAGTTGCCCATCCAGATGCCGAAGCCGGGCGCGGCATAGAGCTGCTCGTAGAACGCCTCGCGCTCCTCCGGGCTCACCTCCAGCGCGTGCCGCGGGTCGGCCTGGTGGATGAAGCAGCCGAAGGAGTTCCGGCAGGTCTCGAAGATCTCCGCGTAGCGAGCCTTGATGCGCGCCTGCTCCTCCGGCGTGATCCGGCTGTTGTGGAGCGGCGCGCACCAGTTCGGCGTGCGCTGGAATACGGTGAGATGGTCCACCGTCTTGGCGATCTCGGTGATGGCCTGTACCGCGGTGGCCCCGGTGCCGATCACCCCCACCCGCTTGCCCGCGAAGGTCACCGGCTCGTGGGGCCAGCGCCCGGTGTGATACGCCTCTCCGCGAAAGTCCCCGACGCCGGGGATGGTCGGCATGGTGGGCGCCGACAAGGGCCCGATCGCGGTGATGAGGAAGCGGGCTCGCCAGCGCCGCCCGTCCTCGGCCTCGACGTCCCACTCGTTCGCCCCCTCGTCATAGCCGGCGGCCTTCACGCGACAGTTGAACTCGATGTCCCGGCGGAGGTCGAGCTTGTCCGCGACGAACTCGCAGTACCGGAGCGTCTCGGGCTGTGGCGCGAAGTGCTCGGACCACTCCCACTCGCGCAGGATCTCGTCCGAGAAGGAATAGCCGTAGGTCCAGCTCTCGGAGTCGAAGCGCGCGCCCGGGTAGCGGTTCCAGTACCAGGTGCCGCCGACCCCGCTTCCCGCCTCGAGCACCCGGGCGCGCACGCCGAGATCGCGCAGCCGGTGGAGCTGATACATCCCGGAGAGCCCGGCCCCGATGACGAGGACGTCGTAGACCCTAGAAGCCACCGTGGAATCCATGTACGTGGCCGCTATTCTAACGCGGGCTCACGGTATACTGCCCCGCCATGCACGATCTGATCGTCCGCGGCGGCAGTGTCGTGGACGGCACCGGTGCGCCGGCGCGCCGGCTCGACGTCGCCGTCGCGGACGGCCGCATCGTCGCCCTCGGCCTCGAGCTGGGCGAGGCTGCCCGCGTGATCGACGCCACCGGCCTGGTGGTGGCGCCCGGGTTCATCGACATTCACACCCATTCTGACTATGCCCTCCCCGCGAACCCACGCGCGGAGAGCAAGATCCGTCAGGGCGTCACTACCGAAGTGGTCGGCAACTGCGGGTACTCGGTTGCCCCGGTGCCCGCCGATCGGGTGGGCGCGCTCCGGGACTACCTGGCCGCGAGCGGCCCCTGGTACGACTTCCGGGAGACGACCTTCGCCCGCTATGTGGAGGGGTTCCCGGCCACGTCGGTGAACGTCGCCCTCCAGGTGGGCCACAACACGCTGCGGCTCATCGTGGCCGGCATGGAGCCGCGGCCGCTGCGGCGTGACGAGCTGACGCGCATGGCGCGCTACCTCGAGGAAGGCCTCGACGCGGGGGCCATCGGCCTCTCGTCGGGCCTATTCACCCCGCCCGGGTCGTTCGCCTCGGCGGAGGAGATGCAGGCGCTCGGGGACGTGCTGCGCCGGCACGGGGCCGCGTACGCTACCCACGTCCGGAACGAGGCCGCCGGCGTATTCGACGCGGTGGACGAGGCCATCGCGCTGGGCGAGCGCGCGGGCGTGCACGTGCAGATCGGCCATCTCAAGGTGTCCGGCATGGAGAGCTGGGGCGCCGCCCCGCGCCTCGTGGAGCGCGTCGAGGCGGCGCGGGCGCGCGGGGTCCGTGTGGACTGCGATCAGTACCCCTACACCACCGCCACCAATCCGCTGCGCAATCTCCTGCCCCCCTGGATTCAGGAGGGAGGCATGGAGGCCATGGTAGCCCGCCTTGGCGACAGGGCGGTGCGCGCCCGCGTGGCCGACGAGATCGCCGCAAGGGGGTGCGGGGCCTTCGGCACGCTTCCGTCCTGGGACGCGGTCCGCCTCGCACTCACCGTCGCGCAGCCCGAGCACGCGGGCCGCACCATCGGCGACATCGCCACCGAGTGGGGTCGGGACGGGCTCGACGCCCTGTGCGACGTGCTCGTCGCCGACCGGGGCGCGACTCGCGTGGTCTTCGAATCCATGACCGAGGCCGATGTGCAGACCATTCTCCGCACGCCGTGGGTCGTGATCGGCTCCGACGGCGTGGCGATGGCGCCCTACGGCCCTACCTCGACCGGCAAGCCCCATCCCCGCTACTACGGCACCTTCGCTCGCGTGCTCGGTCGCTACGTGCGGGAGCTCAAAACTCTGTCGCTCGAAGCCGCCGTGTGGAAGATGACGGGCGGCAGCGCCGCCGCCCTCGACCTCGTCGATCGCGGCCTCGTGCGCGAGGGCCTGGCCGCCGACCTCACCATCTTCGATCCGGCCATCATCGGCGAGCGCGGGACCTACACGGACCCCCATCGCTACGCCGCGGGAATTCGTACGGTCCTCGTGAACGGCGCCGTGGTCATCGACGGCGGGGAGCACACCGGGGCGCTCCCCGGTCGAGTGCTGCGCCGGAGCGCGCGGGGGCTCGCAGCCTGATGCGCCGCCGGCGCCTCCTGGCCCTGACCGTGGGCGCTGTGGTCGCGGCACCCCTCGACTCGCGCGCGCAGCAGGCGGTGAAGTACCGGATCGGCGTGCTCGGCAATGTGCCGCTCAGCGATCCGGGCGGCGCCCGGCTCTGGGGCGTGTTCGAGGAGGGTCTGCGCGACCTCGGCTACGAGAACGGGCGGAACATCGTGCTCGAGCATCGCTCCTCGGAAGGCCATTATGAGCGGCTGCCCGCCCTGGCCGCGGAGCTTGTCCGGCTCAAGGTCGACGTCATCGTCGCCCCGGCGGTGCAGAACGTGCTGGCCGCTCAGCAGGCGAGCCCGATCACCCCGGTCGTGATGGTCAGCGTGGGCGACCCAGTCGGGAACAAGCTCGTCGCGAGCCTCGCCCATCCCGGCGGGAATGTCACCGGCACGTCCTTCCTCGCCTCCGCGGTCATCGGCAAGCAGCTCGAGCTGCTCAAGCAGCTCGCCCCGAGCGCCACGCGGCACACCGTGCTCGTGAACCCCGCCAACCCCGGCCATCGGCTGGCGCTGGATCAGGCGCGGGTGGCGGCGCGCTCGCTGGGTACTCAGCTCGACGGCTTCCAGGCCCGGGGGCCGGAGGACATCGAGCGCGCGTTCGCGACCCTCGGCCGGGAGCGCGAGGGGGCGGTGCTCGTCCCCTGGGATGGCACGTTCCTGGTCCACCTCCAGAAGATCGTTCAGCTCGCGGCGAAGGCGCGCGTCCCCGCGATGTACGGGCATCGCGGCTACGTCGACGCCGGCGGCCTCGCGACCTACAGCCCTTCCGCGGCCGCCCAGATGCGCAGCGCCGCCAGCTACGTGGACCGGATCCTTCGGGGCGCCAAGCCGGGTGATCTCCCCGTGCAGCAGCCGACGAAGTTCGAGTTCATCATCAACCTCAAGGCGGCAAAGGCGCTCGGGCTCGCGCTGCCGCCCTCCCTCGTGGGGCGGGCCGACGAGGTCATCCAGTAGACCGTCGTGCAGTAGACCGTCGATCCCCAGTAGGGCTGTCGATCCCGCCTCGGGTCGTTCGACGTATAGGGGGAGCCGGGTGTGGCTCCGCGTACCGAACACCAAAGGAGACCCTGTGAATCCAGCCAAGACGCAGATCCAGCCGTATCTCTTCTTCGACGGCCGCTGTGACGAGGCGGTCGAGTTCTACCGCCGCGCCGTCGGGGCGGAAGTGCTCGGGCTCATGCGCTACAAGGACAGCCCCGACCCCGGCTCGGCGCCCCCGGGCATGGCCGACAAGGTCATGCACGGCCATATCAAGATCGGCGGGAGCGACGTGATGCTCTCGGATGGGCACGCGCAGGGCAAGCCCGCGTTCGAGGGATTCGCGTTGTCGCTCACGGTCGCGGACGAGACCGAGGCCGATCGGTTCTTCGGCGCCCTCAGCCAGGACGGCACGGTGCAGATGCCCCTGACGAAGACCTTCTTCTCGCCGCGCTTCGGGATGCTCACCGATCGCTTCGGCGTGATGTGGATGGTGTACGTCCCCCAGTGAGGACGGCATGACGGGTCCTCGGCCCGCTCCCCGGGCCGAGGACTCGTCACATGCCCCGCCAGATGTCCGGCCGGGAGCCATCGACGTCGGTGAAGCCGTACGCGGCGGCAAGCTGGCCCGAAGTGACCGACTGCTGATTCCAGCGCGCCCGGTCCGGATCCGCGGCGAGCGCCGCGACGGCCCGCCCGACGAAGCGCGGCGACTCGGAATGCGCGAACGCGGGCGGCGCCGAACGTCCGGGCGCGTCGCGCCAGGTGTCCTCGGTCACGCCGAAGGCGTCCAGCATGATCTCGGAGCGGAGCCAGCCCGGGGTGATCGCCACCGCGGCCGCGCCGTGCGCGTTCAGCTCGTGTCCCTGGGAGAAGGCCAGCCGGTTCACCGCGACCTTCACCAGATCGTAGAAGACCGAGATGCGATAGTGGGCCGCGTTGTACTCCGTGGTGCCGTCCGTCACCTCGACGAGCAGCCCCCCGGGTCGGTCGATGACGAGCGGCAGCAGGTAGTGTGACGTCACCAGGTGCGTCTCGAGGCCGAGCCGGACGATCCGGAGGCCCTTTTCGAGATCATGGCGCCAGATGGGCGTGTTCCACTCGGCCGGACCCCCCTTGAGGACCTCCGCCCCCCAGATGTCGTTGACGAGCACGTCGACGTGACCGTGCTCGGCCCGGATCCGTTCCGCCAGCGCCTCCACCTGGGCGGGCTCCAGATGGTCGGCGGCCAAGGCGATACCCCGGCCGCCAAGGTTGCTGACCAGCTCCGCGGTCTCCTCGATCGTCTCGGGGCGCTCGTAGTCGGAGCGGAGCCTCCGTGAGCGCGAGCTGCGTCCCGTGCAGATCACGGTGGCGCCCGCCTCGCCCAGGGCGGCGGCGATCCCGCGCCCGGCGCCTCGGGTGGCGCCGGCCACGACCGCGACGCGGCCGCGCAAGGCGTGACGATCGGGTACCCACATCACCGGGAAGCGAGAAGAAGGGCGGCGGGAACCGCCCGTGTGGGCGTCAGGCGGCGGGTGGTGCTTCGCGTCCGAATTCGACGGCCTTGCGCACGAAGTGGAACAGGCGCTCGCACCGCTCGCATCCGTACAGCACCTTGACCCCGTCCGTGGCGGAGACCCGGCCGCACTGCTTGACCGTGTCGCCCATGCAGAAGGGACAGCGACGCTCGCGTGTCTCGGCCACGCCGACCCGCTCGCGGGCGCCCTGGGCCAGCCGCGCCATTCGGCGGGTGGGACTGCGTCGGACCTGCTCGGCCACCAGCGCCCGTGTCCCGAGGGCGACGGCGCACGTGTCGCTGGCGCTCGCGCAGAGGAGGACGGACGCTGCGCAGAGGCGGTGGGCTCGCGCCATGACCGGATCCATGGCGCAGATACCGTGACACCACCGTGGAGGGAAGTCAACGGTGCCTTCGTATTTGAGCCGGTCCATGGGACGAAAGTCTCATGGCGCCACCAGCGCATCTTTGGGACCCTCTTCTTCGAGGTGCCACGTCGATGAAGCTCGCCTTCGCGCTCGCGGTACTGCTCGCCGCCGCTGGCCCCGCCGCGGGACAGGAGATCCGGCTCACGCTCGACAAGATCAAGGAGACCGGGGTCATTCACCTGGGGCACCGGGAGACCTCGCGCCCGTTCTCCTTCATCGGCACCGACGGCAAGCCGACCGGTTATTCGATCGACCTGTGCCTGCAGGTGGTCGCCGGGGTGCGGCAGACGCTCAAGCTGCCCGACCTCAAGGTCGCGTGGGTGGCGGTCACGCCAGGCGACCGCATCCCCAAGCTCGTCAAGGGCGTCATCGACCTCGAGTGCGGCTCGACCACCATCACCTTCGGCCGCATGGAGCAGGTCGTGTTCAGCCACATGATCTTCGTCGACGGCGGCAGCCTGCTCGCCACCGCGCAATCCGGCATCAACACGGTCAAGGACCTCGGCGGCAAGCGCGTGGGCCTGATCGCGCACACGACGACCGAAAAGGCGCTCGCGCAGGCGCTGACCGGCGCGGGCGTTCCGCAGCCCACCGTGGTCAAGGTGACCGAGCACGGCGAGGGACTCCGAGCCCTCGAGGACGGGCGCATCGACGCCTACGCATCCGACCGCATCCTGCTCGCCGGGCTCCTGTCGACGGCGAAGGACCCGGCGAAGCTCAAGCTGAGCGGCGAGTTCTTCTCCTACGAGCCGTACGCGCTCATGCTGCGCCGGGGCGACAATACCTTCCAGGCCAACGTCGATCGCACACTCTCGCACCTCTACCGCTCGGGGCTCGTCCAGATCTACGAGCGCTGGTTCGGGCCGTACGCCAACGCGAGCCCGCTCGTGAAGGCGCTCTACCTCCTCCACACCTGGCCCGACTGATGCGACGCCGCGCCGGCCTCGGCATGGCTCTGCTGATCGCCCTGCCCTTGATCGCGCCGGCGCCCGGGGCGGGCGAGACGCTCGGCGAAGTCTATCGCCGGGTGAACCCGTCGGTCGTCGTCATCCGCGCCAAGGGGGAAGAGCTCACCGAGGACGGGCTCGCGCGCTTCCGCGAGATCGGCTCCGGCGTCCTGATCTCCGCCGACGGCAAGATCGCCACCGCCGCCCACGTCGTCCACACGATGAGCGAGATCAAGGTCGAGTTCCTCGGCGAGGAGCCGGTGCGGGCGCGCGTGGTCAGCTCCGAGCCGCGGGCGGACATCTCGATCATCCAGGCCGAGGTGGTGCCGCGCGACGCGGTGGTGGCCAAGCTCGTCGATTCCGATCCCGTCCTGGTGGGGGACCCGGTGTTCATCGTGGGCGCCCCCTACGGGCTCAGCCACTCGCTGAGCGCCGGCATCATCAGCGCGCGCTGGGAGCCGGACACCATCACCAAGGATTTCCCCCTCGCCGAGTTCTTCCAGACCGACGCGGTGATCAACACCGGCAACTCCGGCGGCCCCATGTTCAGCCGCGCCGGCGACCTCATCGGCATCGTCAGCCACAACATCAGCAAGTCGGGAGGCAGTGAGGGGCTCGGTTTCGTCGTCACCGCGAATACCGTGCGGACCCTGTTGCTCGAGAAGAACCGCCGCTTCTACGGGCTGGACGCGGTGCTGCTTGCCGGGGACATGGCGGAGGCGTTCAAGCTTCCCCAGGCCGGCGGCTTCCTCGTCAAGCAGGTCGTCAAAGACACGATTAGCGACCAGATCGGCCTTCGGGGCGGGACCCGCATGGGGCTCGTGGACGGCAAGCCCGTCCCGGTGGGCGGCGACATCATCCTCGCCGTGCAGGGCATCACCACCGCCAGCAACGAGGCTCTCGATCAGGTCCTCAAGTCCCTCGAGACCATGAAGCCGGGGGACGAGCTTCGCGTGACCATCCTCCGCGACGAGAAGGTGGCAGACCTCAGCATGAAGATTCCCGGCCCGTAGGGGGCAGGGATCAGCGGACGGCGGAGCCCTTCCAGATGTCCCGCCGCGCCCTCGACTGGAGCTGCGTCCCCTGCGCGCGCCACGTGAACCGGTACTCGAGCTTGCGGACGTTGTCGTTGTACGGGACGGCCACCCGCAGCGAGGCCGATTGACCGGGCGCCAGCGTCACCGGGCTCAGCACGGTGTGCTCGGCGCGAACCAGCGTGTCGAAGAAGTCGAGGAACACGACGGTGGTCTCCACGCCGTCGATGTAGGCTCCGGTGTCGTTCTGGACCAGCGCGTCGACGACGAGGTAGACACCCTCGCGATACACCCGATCCTGCGTGACCCCGATGGCCGGATTGTCGGCGGCCCGCGCGGCCGAGGGCAGCGTCACCCCCACCGCGAGCATGATGATGTACGCGAGGCCGCGGATCACGGTGGTGTTCATGGCTCTCACTCCCTGGCTTCCAGAGTGGCCACGCGGTGTCCGCGTGTCAAACGTTCATGATAGGGTGCGGCGGGGAGGGACCATGACGCGCTTCCTCGAGGGCATCCGGGTGATCGACGCGGCGAATTTCATCGCCGGGCCGGTCTCGACGACGATGATGGCGGACTTCGGCGCCGATGTCATCAAGGTGGAGCCGCCCACCGGTGACGTCTATCGCGTGCGGGGCGCCGGCTATCCTCCGAGCGCCTACAACTATCCCTGGATCGTCGACAACCGCTCCAAGCGGAGCGTCGCGATCGACCTCCGCACGGAGGACGGCCAACGCGTGCTGCATCGTCTGGTGGCGGACGTCGACGTCTTCGTGACCAACGCGCCGCTGGACTCGCGGGCACGGCTCCGCGTGCGCTACGAGGACCTGGCGCCGCTGAACCCGCGCCTGGTCTATGCGTCGATCAGCGCATACGGCGAGCACGGGGACGAGGCCAGCAAGCCCGGCTTCGACAGCATCGCCCTCTGGGCCCGCACCGGGCTCATGGACCTGGTGCGCGCGTCCCCCGACGTGCCGCCCGCCCGCTCGCTGCCGGGCATGGGCGATCACCCGACCGGGACCGCGCTCTTCGCGGGGATCATGGCGGGACTCTTCCAGCGCGAGCGCACGAGGCGCGGGATCAACGTCTCGACCTCGCTCATGGCCAATGGGCTCTGGATGAACGCGATCCCCGTGCAGGGCATCCTCTGTGGCGCGCGCACCGAGGTGCGGCCGCCGCGCGAGGAGGCCATCAGCGCGCTCGCCAACATGTACCGGTGCCGCGACGGCCGCTGGTTCATGCTCACGATCACCGGCGACGAGCGCCACTGGGAGCCCTTCGCCCGGGGAATCGGCCGCGAGGACCTGCTGGCCGACCCACGCTTCGCGACACGGACCGCCCGCCACGCCAACGCGCGCGCCCTCACCGGCCTCCTCGACGCGGTGTTCGCGGCCCGCGACTGGGGGGCGTGGTCCCCCATCCTGGAGAAGACCGGGGTGGCCTTCGGGGTGGTCGCGACTCTCGACGACATTCCCGGTGACGGGCAGATGCGGGCGAGCGGGGCGCTCGTGCCGACCGATGACCCGCGGTTCGGCGCGTCCCACACCGTGTCGAGCCCGCTTCAGGTCGGCGACGCGGACAAGGCGCCGGCGACCTTCGCCCCCGAGATCGGGGAGCACACCGTCGAGATCCTGCGCGCCGCCGGCATCGCCGACGCGGAGATCGAGCGGCTCCTCCGCACCGGGGTCATCGCCCAGGCCGGGCGCTAACCGACCGCTAGAAGCTCGGCTTGGTCGAGTACGGCGTGAGCTGGAGCTCGTGCGTCCAACACGACCGGTCCTGCGTGTGGAGGTAGTAGAACGCCTCCGCGATCTTCTCGGGGTTCATCACGATCTCGGGATGCTCGCGCGCCCGCGCGAGCGCGCGGGTCCCCGGCGAGTCGATGAGGCCGTCGATCACGACGTTGGCCACGTGGACGCCGTGCTCGGAATACTCTTCCGTGAGGACCTGGGCGAGCGTGCGCATCATCACCCGCGGGTAGTAGAGCGACTGCCCGGTGAGACGCTTGCGGCCCCGCAGGGACGAGGCGTTGTTCGAGATGAGGAAGGAGCCGCCGCCGCGCTTCCGCATCCCCGGCAGCACCTGCTTGGCGACGAGGAAGGGCCCCCGGCTCGCGACGTGCTGGGCCGTCTCGAAGATCTCGAGCGGGACGTGCTCGAGCAGCTCCTTGTCGGGCGGGAGGTCGCGGCCCTCGAGGTAGCCGGCGTTGTAGACGAGTACGTCCGGATCGCCGACCCGATCCCGGATGGTCGCGAAGGCCTTCTCGATCGACTGCTCGGACACCAGGTCCAGCTCCACGATGGAGGCGACGCCGCCCTGCTCCTGAATGGCCTGTTCGAGCCCGGCCGCATTGACAGCCTTGCGCGTGGTCAGCACGGTGACGAAGCCTTCGCGGGCGAACTTCTGGGCGATGGCGCCGCCCACGCCCCAGCGCACGCCGACTGGCACGTCGCGGTCGTCCAGCGCCTTGCCATGCGCCAACTTGGTGTTGCGGCCATCCGCTTGCCACTTGGAGGTGGCCCCCACCACGACGGCGACGGGTCGAGTGTGTGCGCTCATGGCCGGTAGCATCGCTCGATTGTGCCCGGGCGGCAATCGTGAAATCATGACCCGGCCGCGCGGACTTTCCCCCGCGGGCTCCGGAGGATTCGCCATGGACGTCGGCGTGCAGATGGTATTCGCCAGCTACGGGTGGACCGACGTGTCCGACGCCCAGGTGTGGGACGAGGAGCTGCGCCTCGCGCGTCAGGCCGCCGATCTCGGCTTCGACGTGCTCTGGTCGGTCGAGCACCACTTCAACGACTACTCCTTCTGCCCCGATAACCTGCAGCTCATGTCGTACCTGGCGGCCGAGTGCCCCGACATCGGCCTCGGCACCGCCGCGGTCATCCTGCCGTGGCACGATCCCCTGCGGGTGGCCGAGCAGGTATCCATGCTCGATCATCTGAGCAGAGGCCGCCTGCGTCTCGGCATCGGCCGGGGCCTCGCCCGCCGCGAGTTCGAAGCTTTCCGCGGCACGATGGACGAATCGCGCGAGCGCTTCGACGAAGCCTCGGCGATGATCCTGCGCGCCTTGCACACCGGCGTCATGGAGGGCGACGGGCCCTTCTACCGCCAGCCGCGCACCGAGATCCGCCCGCGCCCCACCCGCCGCTTCGACGGCCGTCTCTACGCGGTCGCGTCGTCGGACGACTCGGTCGTGTCGGCCGCGCGGCTCGACGCCAGAATGGTCATGTTCGCGGACCGTCCCTGGCCGATCCGCATGCCCGCGATCCAGAAGCATCGCGAGCTCGTGCGCGCCATGCACGGGCACGAGGCGGGGCCGCCCCTCCTCGCCGACTTCTGCGTGTGCACGCCCACGCTCGACGGCGCCGAGGCCACGGCGCGGCGCTACATGGGCAAGTTCGTCGAGAGCAATTTCTACCACTACGAGCTGCTGGGGCCGCACTTCAGCACCGTGAAGGGCTACGACGCGTACGCGCAGAAGATCGCGATGGCGCGCGAGATCGGCATGGACGGGATCGTGTCCGCGTTCATGGAGGCGGCGGTCTGGGGCACGCCCGACCGCATCCTCCGCAAGCTCGAGGAGCGGCGCGGTCTCGTGGGCGACTTCGAGCTGGCGACGTCGTTCCGCTTCGGCGGCACGCCCTTCGACGTGGCCGAGACCGGGCTCCGCCTCTACGCCAAGGAAGTTCTACCCGTCGTGCACTCCTGGAGGACCCGGTGACCGTCTACGAGATGCGGACCTACACGCTGCACGTGGGCAAGATGGGCGAAGCGGTGAAGCTCTACACCGAGTTCGGGTACCCCGCGCTTCAGAAGGGGGGCCAGGACAAGAAGCTGATCGGCTACTTCCAGGCCGACACCGGCATGATCAATCAGCTCGTTCACCTCTGGAAGTTCGACGACGACGCCGATCGCCGCGCGCACTGGAAGTCCGTGTTCGCCAACAAGGACTTCGTGGAGGGCTTCGCGGTGAAGTTCCGCCCGCTCCTCGTCTCCCAGGAGGTGAAGCTCCTGACCGCCGCGCCGTGGGGTCCGCACCCCTGACGCGTTGACCCTCCGCGTTCTCCTCGGGTCTCGCATGGCCGCCGTGCGGGTGCTCCTCGTGGCCATGCTCGCCGCGTGCATCGCGCTCAGCTGGCCGCTCTGGGGGACGAGCCGCGAGTTCCCGATCGCGCCATGGCTGCCGCTCCCGGCTCTGCCCGACGCGCTGTCGCCCTGGACGGCCGCTCTCCTCCTCGTCCTCCTCGGGGTGGCCCTCGTCCCCGGCGCCTGGACCCCCCTGCCCTTCATGGCGGTCGCGGCGCTCCTCGTCGCGTGGGACCAGAACCGCCTGCAGCCCTGGCTCTACCAGGGCGTGTTGCTCCTGGGCGCCTTCGCCTTCACCGACCGGGCGCGCCCGGCGTGTCGGCTCATGCTCGTGGCAACCTACTTCTGGAGCGGTGTGAGCAAGCTGAATCCGGACTTCGGCCCTTCGGTCCTGCCCTGGGCGGTGGCGCCGCTGGGCCCGGCGGGGGCGCTGCCGCCGGCGTGGCTGGCCCCGCTCGGCATGCTGCTGGGCGCGGGCGAGGCGCTGATCGGCGTGGGGCTGCTGGTGCCGCGCACGCGGCGCGCGGCGGCCATCGCCGCGGCCCTGATGCACGGCCTGCTGCTACTCACCCTTGGACCGCTCGGCCAACGCTGGAATCCCGTCGTCTGGCCGTGGAATCTGGCCCTCGGCGTCCTCGTCCTGCTCCTGTTCTGGCACGAGCCCGATCGGCCGCGCGATCTCCTGGGGTCACGGGGCTGGTACCAGCGCGCGCTGGTCGTGCTGGTGGGCATTCTCCCGGCGCTCCACCCATTGGGTCTCTGGGATGCCTATCTCTCGTTCTCGCTCTACTCGCTGAACGTGGATGAGGCCTGGCTCGCCGCCGAGCGTGGGGCTGCGCCGGGCCTCGGCCCGCACGCCCGCGCGGTGGCGGAGACGGGCACCGACGGCCGGCTCATCGTGCGGCTCCTGCCGTGGGCCATGCGAGATATGAAGGCCCCGCCCTATCCCGAGCGCCGGGCCTACCTCGCCGAGTTCCGCACGCTGTGCGCGCGATCGATCAGCCCGGCGGATCTCCGCCTGGTCCTGGTGGGCTCGCGCGCGCCGCTCGCCGCCGCCCGGCCCGCGCCCGAGCTCATCACCTGCCGCGAGCTCCGCTGACGGGCGCGCTCGCCGCGCTCAGCGATAGACGCCCTTCGCCCGCTTCGGGCTCTCCGCCGGCCGCACGCGAAAGGCGAGGCTGATCCGCGGGCCGACCCGCTCGGTGGTCTTCGGGATCCCGTGCGTGTAGTGGAGCTGCGTCTCGTAGCTCATGAGGAGGAGGCTCCCGGCCGCGAGGTCCACGTGGAGCACGCGGCGCGGGAGAGCCTTCGCGCGGATGGTCATGCGGCGGGTGTCGCCCAAGGACAGCAGCGCGATCGGGAAGCCTTCGACGATCTCGTCGAGGTGGTCGTTGTGCGGCGCCACGCTGTCCCGGCCGTCGCGATAGAAGTTGAGGCCCACGCTGTTGAAGGCCACCCCGGTCGCGGCCAGGACGCGCGCGGCGGCGACGCGAACGGCGTCGGGCCGTCCGGCCTCGTCCGCCACCAGGGAGTAGTGCGCCTGAAGGCGAGGCACGTCGACGTCGCGGTCGTACATGCGGCGGCGCTCCGTCTTCCACCGCACGGAGTCGCGGAGCTCCGCGAGCCACGCGCCCGCGGTCTCGGCCGGAACGAGGTCGGGCCGGTAGACGACGCGCCCGCGCTCGTCGTCGACGAGCACGGTGTCGCGCGGAGGGGGAAACAGCGAGAGCTGCACCATGAGGTCGAGCCTCCGGGGGGTCGACCTCCAGTGTACCCGACGGCCCGAGCCGGGCTATGCGGCGCGGGCGGGCCGACCGTGCCGGGCGACGTCGACGATGAAGTCCACGAAGCGCTCGGTCGGCTCGAAGCCCACGACCGCGGGCGCGTTCGCCACGAAGTTCGAGGTGGCGTTGACGTCGTAGTAGTAGATCTTCCCGTCGGCCTTGCTCACCATGTACTCCACCCCGCCCACATCGATCGACGCGGCCCGCGTGAGGCGAATCACCGTGTCGATGGCCTCGACGGGAGCGTCGCAGCCGCGTACGTCGAGCCCCGGCTTGATGTCCACCGGGCAGGCGCCGAGATCCGCCGCCCCGGCCGTCGCGGATGGCGCGGCGGGCGGCGGGGACGTCTGGCAGATGTCCGCAGGGCACAGGTTGAACCCGGCGTCGCGGTTACGGATTATTCGAATGGCGTAGAGGTATTTTCCGTCCAGGACCTCGACGCGGACGATCGCCCCGTCTTCCGATTCGATGAACTCCTGCACCAGCGCCGTTCCATCGGGGCCGAACTGCACCGTGTCGACGCGCTCCACGAGCTCCTCGCGCGTCGAGAACCGCACGATGCCGGCGCCGGAGCCTCCCACGTTGGGCTTGATCACGAGCGGAAAGCGCACCTCGTCGAGCGCCTTGAGCACCTGGTCGCGATGGTTCACCACGACCGCGCGCGGGTAGCGCACCTCCAGCCGCTCGAAGAGCCCGAGCTGCAGCGCCTTGGACTTCTCGAACCGGTACGCGGCGACGGGATTGATCACCGGGATGCCGAGCGATTCGACGTGAGCCAGGTACGCCTCCGCGTAGAAGAGGACCCCCGCGTGCCCGCGCGTGTGCGACGACGGGCTCGACCGGTTGACGATCACGGAGTACGCCGGACGGCGGTCGCGAGGGTCGAAGGCGTGATTCGAATGATCGATCTTCTCCCACGGCAGGCCGCGCCGGGTCAGCTCCCCGATGAGCCGGGCCGACCACTCGGGATGCTCGTCCAGGATGCCGATCGGGGCCTTGAGCTTCAAATTCATAGGCTATTCCCCTTTCTCTACCGGAATATGTACTTATTACCTCAGTCGGGAGGCCGGGTCAAGCCCTGCTATCCTGGCCGTGGGATGCCGATGCGGACGAATGATGAGTGGACACGGGCGCTGCGGGGAGACGGCGACGCGCAGGCGGCCGCGCTCCACGAGCTCCGGGCCATCCTCGTGCGGGCGGCCCGCTTCGCGCTGCAGCGCCGCCTGGGTCGCGTCGGGTCCCCCGGCTCGTTCGACGTGGATCAGCTCGCCGAGGACTGCGCGCAGAACGCGCTGGTGGCCATTCTCGACCGCTTGGCGGATTTCCGCGGCGACAGCCGCTTCACGACATGGGCCTACAAGTTCGCGATCAACATGGCGCTCGTCGCGAGCCGCCGCGAGTCCTGGAAGCGCGTGTCCCTCGACGCGCTGCTGGAGCAAGCCGGCCCCTCGACGTGGCGCCTCGACGCCCATGCCCTCGCCGGCGATCCGGAGCAGGCGGCGCGGCGCGCCGAGGCGTGGAAGGTGATCGAGGAAGTGATCGAAACCGAGCTCTCCGAGCGGCAGCGGCAAGCCCTCAAAGCCGTCGTGATCGACGACGTGCCGCTGGACGAGCTGGTCCGGCACTGGGGCTCTTCGCGCAACGCCGTCTACAAGCTCCTGCACGACGCGCGCTGGAAGCTCAAGACGCGGCTCGAAGCCCGGGGCTTCGCGCCCCGCGAGATCCTCGGCATGTTCGGCGGGGCGGGGTAAGATTTCCCTCCCCGGAGTCACTAGAGAGTGGAGCGACCTGTGGACCCACGCGTGATCGACCGCCTGCTACGTGACGTCTCCGAGACGGAGGCTGAAGAGCTTTCTTGCTCGGAGTGCTTCGACCTGCTCTCCCCCGGCGTGGAGCTCGATCTGGCCGGCTCAACGTCCGCGCCAATGCTGATCCGTCTCGTCCATCATCTGCGGCAGTGCGGAGTCTGCCGTGAGGAGTTCGAGACCCTTCGTGACCTCCTCCGCTCCGCGCCCGAAGAGCCCGACGACCGCACGTAAGATCCCGCTCCCCTCGGACACCAAGCGATGACGAGACATTTCGGCATCGCACCCCTGAGGAGGAGGAGCGGACATGTCACACAAGGGTTTTCGGTTCACGGTTCTGGCCGTGGCGCTCGCCGCGGCGGCGATGGTCGCCCCCGCGTCGGCGCAGGAGAAGGCGCCTCCGGGCGGCAGCTATCAGAAGGTCAGCGGGCTGGTGGCGCTCCCGGACTTCATCCCCGGGTTGGGCACCCTCTACGTCGACCCCAAGACACTCCCCGCGGGCCCCTTCCTCGCTTACGACAAGGACGGCAAGCTCGTGAGTTCGGTCTACATGATCCCTCTGAAGGACATGGAGGCTCACAAGGGCTTCAACAACCTCACCGCGGCCAAGGAAAAGGTAGATCACGTCGACGTCTACTTCAACGCGGGGCATCCCGGCGTGGCCGAGCCCCACTACCACGTCGTCGTCTGGTACGTGTCGCCCGACAAGGCGGCGAGCCTCAAGTGACACGGCGTGAGCTGCTCGAGGCCGGCGGGCTCTGGCTCGCCGGCCTCGCGGTGCCCCGCTCCGCCCACGCGACGGGGCCGGTCGAGATCCACATGATGAGTGACCCCCTGGGCACCAAGGTGTGGTTCGACCCGATCGGGATTCGCATCGAGCCCGGGCAAACGGTGCGCTGGGTCGTGCACTCGAACGTCCACACCACCACTGCGTATCATCCGAAGAACGACCAGCACTCCCTGCGCATCCCCGAGGGAGCCGAGCCGTGGGATTCGAAGTTCCTGGTGAACCCGGGCAACCACTTCGAGGTCACGCTGCGGGTGCCCGGTGTCTACGACTACTTCTGCATGCCGCACGAGGTGGCGGGGATGGTGGGTCGGATCGTGGTGGGCCTTCCCGCCGGGCCCGGCGCGCAGCCCTTCGACTACTTCAAGGGCCGGCCCGGCACCGCCGAGTGGAAGCCGGTGCCGCCCGAGGCCCGGAAGGCGTTCCCTCCGGTGAGCGCGATCATGCGCGACCGCGTCGTCAGGAAGATCGTCCAGGGCGTGACCATGAGCGAGCATCGCTAGCTCCGCACAGCGCGGCAGGAGCGGGATGAGACCGGTGGGCGGATCGCCCGGCAATCGGATAGACTAGGGCGACCCCCGAGGGTCCTACCCGTACTTGAGAAGGAGCGAGCGATGCGCAAGTACCTGGACATCCGGCTGGACGACCGGACCATCACGAGCCGCGAGCTGCACGGCGAGGACATCGTCAGGGCAGGCCGCAACCTGATCGCTCGGACCCTGCTCGAATGCGGGGCGGCCACGGTAGACCCGCTGTCGCCGCAGAATCCGCTGATCTTCTCGGCGGGGCCCTTCGCGGGATCCAGCTTCTCCAATGCGAACCGCACCAGCGTGGGCTGCCGCAGCCCCCTGACCGGCGGCATCAAGGAGGCCAACGGCGGCGGCTCCTTTGCCTACGCCCTCGGCCAGCAGTCCATCGCCGGATTCACGCTGCATGGCGCTTCGCCGACCTGGGTGGTCATCCACTTCAAGAAGGATGGGACGATCGCCTTCGAAGACGGGACGCCCTATCTCGGCAAGGGCAACTTCGAAGCGGATCGGATGCTCCATGCCAAGTACGGCAAGAAGGTCACCGTCGCCCTCTGCGGCCCGGTGGGCGAATATCTCGGACTGATCGCGGGCATCGCGTTCAGCGACAAGGACGGCCGGCCCTCGCGCCTGGCCGCGCGGGGCGGCGTGGGCGCGGTCATGGGCTCGAAGAAGGTCAAGGCCATCGTGGTCGAGATGGACAAGGTGCCGGCCTTCCACGAGCCAAAGAAGGTCAACGCGGCGATCAAGGACTACGCGAAGCTCCTGCAGGCCGACGGCATCATCACGAACTTCTACCAGAAGATCGGCACCATGGGCATGGCCGACGTGCAGAACCAGATGGGCGGCCTGCCCGTGCGGAACTTCAGCGCGGGGCGCCAGGTCGATCTCTCCACCGGCGAGCGCTTCAAGATGGGCGGCGACTACATCACCGAGCTCAACAACTCGCGCGGGGGCGAGCAGACGCACGCCTGCATGCCCGGCTGCATCATCCAGTGCAGCAACCTCTACGCGGACGCCTCCGGCAAGGAGATCGTCTCGCCGGTGGAGTACGAGACGCTGGGCCTCCTCGGCACCAACTGCGGCCTCACCGAGCCCGACGACCTCGCCGGCCTCAACTACATCGCGAACGACCTCGGCGTGGACACGATCGAGACCGGCGCCACGCTCGCGGTCCTGATGGAAGCCGGACTCGGCGCCTTCGGCGACGCGAAGTTCATGGCCGACTGCCTGGCCGAGGTCCGTCGCGGCACTGAGAAGGGCCGCCTGTGGGCCCAGGGCACCGCCCGCGTGGGCGAGCACTACAAGGTGACGCGCGTGCCCGTCATCAAGAAGCAGGCGATCAGCGCATACGACCCCCGCGTGGTGGAGGCGACCGGCGTGGCGATGATGGTCACCGCGATGGGCGCGGACCACACCGCGGGCAACCTGCCGCGGCTCAACACCCGCGAGATGGACCTCAACGCGATCATCGGCCAGAGCCTGGTCGTGCAAACGAACGTCGCCGCCACGGACTCGCTCGGGCTCTGTCTCTTCGGCCGCAGCGTGACCGAGGTCAACATCGCGTTCATCATCGACGCGATCAACAGCGCGTGCGGAACCAGCCTCACCCCGGAGTTCTGGACGAAGCTCGGCCAGGAGACGCTGCGGCTCGAGCACGAGTTCAACCGCCGGGCCGGGTTCACCGCGAAGGACGACGAGCTGCCGCACTTCTTCTATTCGGAGAAGCTGCCGCCTACCGACCGGGTGGCGCGCTTCCACGGCCCTGAGGTGCACGACATGTACGAGCGCCTGCCCGCCTGAGGCGGGCATCCGGGCCGCGGTGGCTTTCCGCTACTGGCTCGGCATCGACATCGGCGGCACCTTCACCGACTTCAGCGTCTTCGACACGCAGACCGGCACGCTGACGGGGCTCAAGGTGCCCTCGACGCCGCATGAGTTCGCGGCGGCGGTGCGCGCCGGGTTGGTCGAGCTCGCCCGCGAGCACGGCATCGATCTCGCCGAGATCGGCACGGTCGTACACGGCACGACCATCGCCGTGAACACGCTCATTCAGCGTACGGGCGCGCGGCTCGGGCTCCTCGTCACCGACGGCTTCCGCGACGTCCTCGAGCTCCAGCGGCTGCGGCTGCCCAACCCGTTCGATCTGGACGGCGCCCGGCCGCTGCCCCTCATCCCGCGGGCGCGGGTGGCCGAAGTCCGGGAGCGGCTGCGCGCCGACGGCCGCGTGGACACGCCGCTCGACGAGACATCCGCCCGTGACGCCGCGCGCCGCCTCGCCGCCCTGGATATCGAGGGGCTCGTGGTGTCGCTCCTGCACTCGTACCGCAACCCCGCCCACGAGCAGCGGACGCGCGACGTCGCCGCGCAGGTCGTGCCCGGCCTGCCCGTCAGTCTCTCGTCGGAGGTGTGGCCGCAGGCCCGCGAGTACGAGCGGACGGCCCTGGCCGTGCTCGACGCCTACGTGCAGCCCAAGGTACGCCGGTATCTGCAGGGCTTCGAGGAGGCGCTGACCGCGCGTGGTGTCCCCGCCGCGCCGTATGTCACCAAGTCGAATGGCGGCATCATGCCGGTCGCCGCGGCGCGGACGCAGACGGTGACGACGCTCCTGTCCGGGCCCGCATCGGGGGTCATCGGCGCCGCCTACGTGGCCGGCCAAGCGGGGCTCAGCCATGTCATCACGCTCGACGTCGGCGGCACCAGCGCGGACATGGCGGTGGTGGAGGGCGGCCGGCCTCGCTGGAGCACGACCGAGCACGTGGGGGGCGTGCCGGTGATGATGCCCGTCGTGGGGGTGACGGCCATCGGCGCGGGCGGCGGCTCCATCGCGTGGGTGGATGAGGTCGGCATTCCCAAGGTCGGACCGCAGAGCACGGGGGCCCAGCCGGGGCCGGCGTGTTACGGCCGCGGCGGCAAGGACGCCACGCTCACCGACGCGTTCCTCGTGTGCGGCTTCCTCGATCCCGAGCGCTTCCTGGGCGGCCGCATGCCGCTACGCCGCGAGCTGGCCGACGAGGCGGTGGCGCGCTTCGCCGGGCCCCTCGGCGCCACGCCGGACGAGGCCGCGGAGAGCATCGTCCGCGTGGCCGTCTCCAACATGTACGCGGAGTTCACCAAGATCCTGTCGCGCGCCGCCGTCGATGCGCGCGACTTCGCCCTCGTGGCCTTCGGCGGCGCCGGCCCCGTGGTGGGCGCGCTGGTGGCGCGCGAGGTCGGCATCTCCACCGTGTTCGTCCCGCGGTCGCCGGGGACGCTCTGCGCCCTGGGCGCCCTCAGCGCGGATGTGGTCAGCGACGCCGTGCGGACCGTGCACGCGAAGGCGGAGGCCGCGTCGCCCGCGACGCTGCGCGAGGTCTACGACGCGCTCTGCGCGGAGCTCGGCGACTGGCTGGCCCGCCACGGCGCGGACGCCGCATCGTCGAGCTTCGGCCTCGCCGCGGACATGCGCTACATCGGCCAGTCCTACGAGATCGCCGTGCCGCTCGAGCCCGGCTGGCTCGCCTCCGGCGGCCTTCCGCGCATCCTCGCCGCCTTCCATCAGGCCCACGAGCGCGCGTTCGGGCACGCCGACCCGGAGGCGCCGGCCGAGATCGTCAATCTGCGGGTACAGCTTCGCGCGGCGCGCCCGCGCGTGCCTCTCGCCGGAGCGCCCGCCACCACCGCATCGACGCCGCGGACCACGCGCCTCCTGTGGCTGGATGGCCGACGCACGCACGCGCGCGTCTACGAGCGGGACGGCCTCGGCCGTGGCATGCGGCTCGCGGGGCCGGCGATCGTGGAGCAGCCGGACACCACCGTGCTGATCCCCGACGGTCATGTCGCCGAGGTCGATGGCTTCGGCAATCTGCTGCTACGGAGGGAGCGCTGATGCGCCTGGATCCTCTGACCGTCGAGCTGCTGCGGAACTATCTTCAGGGCGCCGTCGAAGAGATGGCCTATGTGGTGGAGCGCACGGCGTACACGACGTTCGTGAAGGAGACGGCCGACTTCACGTGCGGTCTCCTCAATCCCTCGGGCGAGTTCTTTGCCTATCCGGTCGAGCTGGGGGTGGCGAGCTTCGGCGGGATCAACTACGCCACCACCCTCGAGGCCGTGGGCCCGCTCGAGCCCGGCGATGTCGTCATCACCAACGACCCCTACGGCTCGGCGGCGGCAGCCACTCACCTGCCCGATATCCACCTCGTCCGCCCCATCTTCTCGGAGGGACGGCTCGTGGCCTACGGCGCCGGCTTCCTCCACAGCTCGGACGTGGGAGGGATGGTGCCCGCGTCGATCTCGCCGCGGGCGTCCGAGATCTTCCAGGAAGGCCTCCGCATCCCGCCCAAGAAGCTCTTCGTGCGCGGGCAGGTCAACCGCGATCTCCTCGACGTGATCCTCGCCAACTGCCGCATCCCCGAGCAGAACTGGGGCGATCTCCGGGCCCTCGTGGCCGGACTCACCACCGGCGAGCGGCGCATGCACGAGCTCATCCGCCGCTTCGGCTCCGACACCGTCGACAAGGCGATGGACGATTTGATCGACTACTCGGCCCGTAAGGTCGAGGCGCTCATCCGCCGCATGCCGGAAGGACGCTACGAGTTCTCGGACTACATCGAGGACGACGTGGTCACCGACATCCCGATCCGCCTCAAGGTCGCGCTTCGCATCGCCGATGGCGAGATCCACATGGACTTCACGGGCAGCGACGTCCAGGTGGGCTCGGCCATGAACGTGCCCACGGCCGGGCGCGTGCACCCCTTCATGTCCGTCGCGCTGGTGAACTACTTCGTCACCAACGACCGCACCATCCCGCTCAACGCCGGGGTACTGCGCCGCGTGCGCATGACCTTGCCGGAAGGCTCGGTAGTGAACCCGAAGTTCCCCGCCGCATGCGGCGTGCGCTACGCAACAGTGCTGCGCATCTACGACGCGGTGCTGGGGGCGCTGAGCCGCGCGCTGCCGGCGCAGATTCCCGCCGCCGGCGGTGGCCAGGGCTGCATGGTGGCGCTGTCGCTCCCCGACCCGGAAGCGGGCCGTCGCCACGTCACGGTGATCGAGCCGATGATCGGTGGCGGCGGCGCCCGGCCGGGGCGGGATGGGGTGGACGGTTGCGACTCCTCCATCGGCTTCTTGAAGACGACGCCTGCCGAGACCCTGGAAGCCGAGGTGCCCATCGTCGTGCGTCGCTATCACGTGATCGCGGACTCGGCGGGGCCAGGCCGCCATCGCGGCGGCTTCGGCGTACGGCTCGACTTCCAGGTGTTCCGGCCCGAGGGGCTCGTCACCGCTCGCGGGATGGAGCGGCTGCGCTTCGCGCCCTGGGGCGTGGCGGGGGGCTCTGCGGGCGCCACCGGGAGCGTGTGGCTCAATCCCGGCACGCCGGCGGAGCGGCGGCTCAGCAAGATCGATCTTCTGGCCCTCGAGCCGGGCGACACGCTGAGCGTGCGCACCCCCGGCGGGGGCGGCCACGGGGATCGCTTCGCTCGCCCGCCCGCGGCGGTCCTGGCCGACGTCGCCGCCGGCCTCGTCTCTCCCGAGCGGGCGCGCGAGGCGTACGGCGTGGTCCTCGCCGGTGACGGCGTCGACGAGGCGGCCACCGCGGCGCTGCGCACCGCGCGCGCCCACGAGCGGGTGACCGAGCCCTTCGACTTCGGCGCGGCGCGGCGCGAGCACGAGCGCCGCTGGCCGGATGATCTTCAGGATCTCTTCATCCACCTCCTCATGGGCCTCCCCGCGCCCTATCGCAGTTACGCGCGACGCACTCTTCACGGCCGTATCGCCGCCCTGGCGGACCAGCGCGCGGTGACGGCGGAGGACGTGACGCGACTCGTGGAAGAGCTCCGAGACTCACTGCGGCTCGGCTGACGGGGACTCCACCCGACGGCGCGGACCCACACGTATACCGGGCATGAGCGCCAGGACGTACACGTTGCTCGGGGCCGACCGCCGGCCCTATGCCAGCCCGACTGTCGGCGTTCTCGGGGGCCACCGGCGCACGCGGCTCTACGGGCGGCTCGACTGCGCTGCGGCTCGGCGAGCCATCGCACGCGGCGGGTATGCCAAGGACCGGGTGTTCTTCGCCGACGAGGAGACGGCCGTCGCGGCCGGCTTCCGGCCCTGCGCCGTCTGCCTTCCCGAGCATTACGCGCGCCGGAAGGCATTGCGGGATCTCCTGCCCCGGCTCGATACGGCCTGGCGCCGATTCACCCACTCCTATGCGGGAATGTCCGAGGCGGAGCTGCTCGAGCCGGGGGTGACTGAAGCCTGGTCCGTGAAGGACATCATGGCCCACGTGACGAGCTGGGAAGAGGAGGCGCTCAAGCACGTTCCCCTCATCCTGGCGGGCGGCCGGCCGCCGCGCTATTCGACGACCTACGGCGGGATCGACGCGTTCAACGCCCAGATGATGGCGAAGAAGAAGCATCTGACGGTGGCCGAGGTGCTCGAGCAGCAGCAGCGCGTTCATGAGCGCCTCCTGGCGCTCATCGAGCGCGTCCCCCCAGACCAGCTCGGCGGGGCGAGCCGATGCCGCCGCCGGCTCCGGCTCGATACCTACGGCCACTACCTGCTCCACGCGCGCGCCATCGAGACGTGGCGCAAGCGCCGGCCGTAGTGTTCGCGTCGCGCCTTGGCCCCGGGCGTGCCGTCCGCGTAGAATAGAGGCCTTGATCTACGACACCGTCATCATCGGCGCCGGCATCTCCGGCCTCTACCAGCTCCACCGTCTGCGCGAGCTCGGCCAGCGAGTGCGCGTGTTCGAGGCGGGCACCGGCGTCGGCGGCACGTGGTACTGGAACCGCTATCCCGGCTGCCGCTTCGACTCCGAGAGCTACTCCTACGGGTATTCCTTCAGCCAGGAGCTGCTCGAGGAGTGGAGCTGGACCGAGCACTTCGCGCCTCAGCCGGAGACCGAGCGCTATCTCAACCACGTCGCCGACAAGTTCGATCTGCGCCGGGACATCCAGCTCCGCAGCCGCGTGAAGGCCGCGACGTGGGACGAGGGCGATCGGACGTGGGGGATCACCTTGGAGGACGGAGCGCGCTGCCGCGCCCGCTACCTCGTCACCGCAGTCGGTCCCCTGTCCGCGCCCACCCTGCCCCGGATTCCCGGCGTGGAGGCGTTTGGTGGCGAGGCCTATCATACCGGCCTCTGGCCCAAGCATCCCGTGACCTTCGAGGGGAAGCGCGTGGCCGTCATCGGCACCGGGGCCACGGGCGTGCAGGCCATCACCGAGATCGCGAAGACCGCGGGCCACTTGACGGTGTTCCAGCGAAGGCCGAACTGGTGCACCCCGCTGCACAACCGGCCCATCAGCGATCCGGAGATGGCGGAGATCCGCCGGACCTATCCGGCCATTTTCGAGCGCTGCCGGGAGACGGCCGCGTGCTTCATTCACACCACCGATCCGCGCGGCACCTTCGAGGTGACTCCGGCGGAGCGCGAGGCGTTCTGGGAGATGCTCTATGCGGCTCCCGGCTTCGCGATCTGGATGGGCAACTTCAAGGACGTCCTGACCGATCGCGAGGCGAACGCGCTCTTCTCCGAATTCGTGGCGGGCAAGATCCGCCAGCGGGTCGAGGATCCACGGGTCGCCGAGCTCCTGATCCCCAAGGACCACGGGTTCGGCACGCGCCGGGTTCCGCAGGAAAGCGGCTACTACGAGGTGTACAACCGGTCCAACGTCGAGCTGGTCAGCATCGTCGAGACACCCATCGTCCGCCTCACGCCCACCGGGATCCGGACCACCGCGCGTGACTTCGACCTCGACATGATCGTCTATGCCACCGGCTTCGACGCCATCACCGGCAGCCTGGATCGCATCGACATCCGCGGCGTCGGCGGCCGGAGCCTCAAGGAGCGGTGGCGCGCGGGGCTGGAGACCTTCGTGGGGGTGATGGTCGACGGCTTCCCCAATCTCTTCATGGTGATGGGGCCCCATACCGCGCTCGGCAACATCCCCCGCAGCATCGAGTACAACGTCGAGTGGATCCGCGACCTGCTCGGCCATATGGGCCGCCACGGCCTGCGCGTGGCCGACGCGCGGCCGGACGCGGTCGACGAGTGGACCGCCTTCGTCAAGAAGAAGGGCGAGGGTTTGCTCGCCAACGAGGTGGACTCGTGGATGACGGGCGTCAATCAGAATGTCGAGGGAAAGCACGTGCGCATCGTCGCCCGCTACAGTGGCACGGCGCCCGAGTACCGCGACTGGTGTGACCGGGTGGCCGCGGACGGCTACCGGGAGCTGACGCTGACTTAGCGTCCGCTTCCGCCCACGCGCCCGGGCCACCCCGGCGGGGAATGCGCGCTACGCCGCCGCCACGCGCTTGATCGCCAGCGGGTCCACGAGGATCTCGTCCTCGACCTCTGCGGGAACGCCGCCGAGCTCCCGCTGCACCAGCTGCATCGCGATCTCACGCGCGGCCTGGTTTGCCACCGTGCCCTTCACTTCGACGAGCGGGGGCGAGCCGCGCCGCAACGGCATGTGAACGCTCGCCACGACCGGCATCCCGACCAGGCTGGGATGTAGGAGCAGCGCGTCGGACAGCCGCGCCTGGAGCACCACGCCCTCTTCCTCGCGCTTACGCTTGAGGTCGTAGAACTTCACGGCGATCCCGATGGCCACGATGAGGACGATCAGCGCCGCGACCACGCCGACGACACCGATTCCACCGCCTTCGGGCGTGGCGGTGGGCGTGGTCGGCAATGGCGTGGTGGGAGCCTGCGCAAGCGCCGTCGCCGGCGCGATGAGTAGCGCAGCCCCGATCGTTCCCAACCCGAGGCCTTTCCATCGATTGTTGATCATGGTCGTCACCTCCATCGGTTCTAAGGCCCAATCTCGAGGGCTGCATCGCATGTGCCACGCCCGATTTATGACGACGCGGCGCCGAGTTCCGAAAGTCGACGCTGGAAAGCCTGGGTAATCTGGGGCTCAATCGGATGTAAGACGGCGTGTAAGATCAGCACAGCGGAATCCCCATTGCGGCGGGCTTTGGGTGT
>Ga0310812_10000167_pt1 | contig 29084 bp, 18 predicted proteins | sample NN3metagenome_FD_205747 | JGI IMG/M metagenome (GOLD analysis project Ga0310812, IMG submission 205747) | Soil microbial communities from experimental microcosm in Duke University, North Carolina, United States - NN3 | ecosystem: Engineered > Artificial ecosystem > Soil microcosm > Unclassified...
CGGCCGTGCTCGATCTGGCGCTGCGGACCTACGTCCGGCTGGGGGAGATCCACCCGTTCCGCGACGGGAACGGCCGCGTCGCGCGCCTGGCGTTGAATCATCTCACCCGCCGCTACGGCGTGGGCTACGTGCTCCTGCCGCACCTCGGGGAATCCGATCGCCTGTGGAACGCGCTGGGCGAGGCCCATAAGGGCAAATTCGACGCGATCCTCGAGGTCGCCGCCGCGTCGCTCCACCGGGTCTGAGGATCAGCGTCCGGGCACGGGCACCGTCTTCCAGATGAAGTACGGGCCGCTGACGAAGCCGTAGGAGACGGACTTGCCGTCGGCGCTGATGGCGGGCGCGCCCAGGTTGGGCTGGTTGTCCACTTCCTTGCCGTTGACGACGACGACCTTCTGGCCGCCCCGCTCCGCCGTGTAGGCGAGGATCTTGCCGTCGGAACTCATGACGGGCTGGTCGACGTCATAGAGGCGCGTCGGGATCGCGTCGAATTCCTCCCCCGTCTTCGTGCCGTGCACGACCAGCCACTTCTGCCCGCGCTTGGCGATGTAGGCCAGGACGCGGCCGTCGCTGCTGAGCAGCGGCGACCCGGCGATGTCGTCGTAGCGGGTCCCCGGAGTGCTCCCGACCACGACGGCCTTCTTGGTCCGGGAGGCGCCCCCTCCGCCGGTCGAAATCTCCGCGACGTACGCGATCACCCGTCCGTCGGCGCTGAAGCGGGGGGAGAACACCCGGTAGAACTGCGGCCCGTAGACGCCGTCGACGCAGATGGCCTCGCCGATGGAGTAGGCCGCGTGAGCCGCGTCCGCCGTGAACGTCGGCGGCATGACGGTGCTGGACCCGATGCCCTGCAGCTTGATCGGCGAGCGGTCCACGAACCAGCCGGACATCGTGCCGCCCGTCGACGTCGACACCGTGGCGTTGTAGACGACCTGGTTCCCGGGCGTGTAGGCGAGCGACGCTTCCCAGGTCTCCAGCACGGTCGATTTCTCGCCGTGGGCGACGACGTACGTCTGCGCCGCGTCCTTGGCGACGAACGCCACGGACTGGCGGTTCGGGCTGAGGATCGGCATCGACGTCCAGCTGAACCCTTCATGGAGATCCGAGCCGTCCGTGACGTGCTCCTTGCCGTCGATCTCGACCTTCAGGACGGGGAAGCGCCCGTCCTTCCAGAGGCAGAGGTTCTCGACGCGGTCGAGGTTGTCCAGCCTCCCGTTCTTCCACACGACGGAGGTTTTGCCTCCGGGCTTGCTCTCCTTGTAGGCCGCCTCCGCGCCGCCGGGGGCGATGGAGAGCAGCTGCCAGGATCCGACCTGGGGCACCGTCAGGATCAGTTTTTCGTTGCCGGCCAGCGGGGGAGGGGGCGGCAGGGCGCCGGCCTTGAGCGCCGCGGGCTTGATCTCCGGCGCCTGGACGGCGGGCGCGGGATCGGCGTCGTCGCCGGGTCCCAGGCGCTCCAGTTCCGCCTCCGCCGCCTTGTGCTCGAAGTACGCCGTCACCTCCGTGTCCAGGCACTTCTGGAACCACTTCCGCGCCGCCGCCTTGCGGCCCTCGACCAGGTTGCGCGCGCCGATGTAGAAGAACGCTTCGCACTCTTTCTCGATCTGCTTCATGGCGCCGGACGTCTCCTTGGTGGATTGCAGCAGGCCGGCCTCCTGGAGGTCGTTCGTGAGGTAGCTCGAGACGCTGCGGAACCACGCGGCGTGCGGCGCGGACGGATTGAGACCCTTGGCCGTGTAGGCGCGAAGCTCTTCCGTTGCGGCGGCTTTCTCGCCCAGGCGGGCGGAAATGATCCAGAGGAACAGCTGGGGGTAGTCGTCGTTCCAGGTCCCGGCCGAGACGGCGGCGGTGAGATCGCCCCGCGCGGGGATCCACTCGCCCAGCATGTAGCGGCAGTAGCCCCGCATGGCGAACGCGTTGCCCTGCTTCGTCGCGTAGGACATCGAGCTCGTGAACATCGCCAGCGCCGACCGGTAGTCCCGGTCCTCGAAGAACTGGTTTCCTTTCTTGTATTGCTCCTCGGCGCGCTGCTCGTTCTTCGTGGCGGCGGGCTTCGGGGCGGCCACGGCGGGAGGCTCCGGCGGCTTCACGGCGACCGGAGGCCGCTCGGCGGCCTTCTTACGCTCCGCGGCGGCGACCCGCTCGAGGCCGTCCTTCGCCTCCCTGCCGTCGCGGTTGGCTTCGAGGGCCGCCTCGAAGCGGTCGCGGGCGGAAACCAGCGCCCCATCGGCCAGCGCGCGTTCCGCCTCGCTGAGCAGCTTGAAGTACTGCAGCTCGCCCGACTCCGCCGGCGCCGCCTTCGCGGTCGCATCCACCCGGTGGCGGCGCGCCCAGAGCGCCAGTCCGAGCGCGGGCCTGCCGTCCAGCCCGGGCCAGTAGTCCCGCACCAGCTGCACGAACTGTTTCGGGTCGACGCTGGACCACGGGTAGCCGGTCCTCAGTCCGCCGGCGACGATCGTGAGATGATCCATCGAGGCGCCGGCGACCTGGACGCGGGCCATCGTGGTCCCGCCCATCGTGAAGCGCAGGTAGTCGCGCGGCTGGATGCGGATCCGGTCGACGAGCCCGGTCAGCATCTCCTGTTCGAGGCGGAGGTCTCCCTCCATCTGGGCGAGGCGGGCGAGGACGGCGGCGTCCTTGGTCTCGCCGCGCAGCCGGGCGCACTTCTGGAGCGCGTCCGAAAAGCGGAGCTCGGCCGCCAGGGCGTCGACCTCCGCCAACCGGCTCTCGACCCCCACCTCGACGACCTTCTCCTTCTGGACGACGACGCGCTCGACGACCCGCTCCTTGCCGCCGCGGAGGGTCGCGACGAGCGCGACGATCGCCATGACGACGGCGATGGCGACGGGCAGCGCGATCGAGCGGCGCCGCGCCACCCAGCGGACGCCCCGAGTCGCCGGCGAGATTCCCGTGGCGGCCACGTCCTTGCCCTTGAGGTAGCGCTCGAGGTCCGCCGCGAACTCCGCGGCGCCGGCGTAGCGGTCCTTCGCGTTCTTCTCGAGCGCCTTGAACGCGATCCGCTCCAGCGCCTCCGGCGCCACGGTCGGGACGTTGCGCGAGCGGAGCACCTGCGAGGGCGGCGGGGCGTCTTCGCTGATGACCTTCTGGAGGATCTCGTGGCTGCTCGATCCCGTGAAGGGCGGGGTGCCGGCGAGGCACTCGTAGAGGATGGCGCCGAGGCCGTAGACGTCGGTCCGCCCGTCGAGCGCGCCGCCGTGGATCTTCGCCTGCTCGGGGGCCATGTAGCACGGGGTCCCCTTCGCGACGCCGGTCACGGTGAGCCGGCCGGCTCCCCCGATCTCGCGCGCCAGGCCGAAGTCCGCCAGGCAGGCCCGGCCGGAGGAGTCGACCAGGATGTTGTGGGGTTTGACGTCGCGGTGGACGATCGGCGGCTTCTGGTGATGGGCGTAGTCCAGCGCCCGCGCGACGTCCCGGAGGATCGTCAGGAAGCGCGCCGGGTCGGCGTAGAAGAGGGGCCGGCGGGATGCGTCCTTCCCGTGGATGAGTTTGGCGAGCGAGCCCCCTTCGATGAGCTCCATGCTCAGGTAGTAGCGGCCGTCCTGGCAGCCCACCTCGTAGACCCGGACGATGTTGGGGTGGCTCAGCCGCACGGCGGTGCGGGCCTCGCGGAGGAACTCCTGGACCTCCTTCGAGTTGCGGTCCTCGGCGAAGCCGTCGCCCGTGGTGACGATCAGCTTGAGGGCGACGAACTGGCCCAGGATGGAGTCCCAGGCCTGGTAGACGGACCCCGACCCGCCGCGGCCCAGCTCCTTCACGAGGATGTACTTGCCGAGGCGCCGCTTCGGGTCGCGCGAGGCCTCGGTCACCTCGGCGGGGAGCTCCGATTCCGCGGTGGATTTCCACGCGGCCGCGGGGGTCTCCTCGGCCTCGAGGGCCGCGCCGCACTTGGCGCACGAGTACGGCGCGTCCAGGCGGACGCTCGGGACCGAGAGGGGCCCGCAGCCTTCCGGGCAGCGGAGGGTCATCGCTCCGATGGAGTTGAGCGTGCGGGTGAGCCGCTCGGGGCTGGCGTAGCCGCGCGAGAGGATGATCTCGCTCAGCGTGCCGCCGGCGCCCGACGCGTGCTCGCGGAGGCACGAGTCGAACTGCTCCTGGGTCAGCAGGCCGCGCTGAACCAGGAGGGTTCCAATTTTTTTGGTGGCGGAGGCCATGAGGAACTTCCTTAAGTATAGCCCGTCCCCATTAAAAATTGGAACCCGTCCCATCCCTCTCTGGAAAGGGCGGGTATAGTTAGGCCGATTGATCAATTTTGTCTGTCCCGCCTGCGGCCATGCCCGGGAGATCCACGACCGCCTCAGCGGCCGCAAGTGGCGCTGCCCGTCGTGCAACGCCAAGATCAAGCACCGCGGGGGCGATCGCTTCCAGATCCGCGAGGTGGGGAACGTTCCGGATGACCCCGCGTCGGGCGAGGATGAGGCTGAAGCGTCGCTGGACGCGGGGACGGCCCCGGACCAGCTGTCGGTTCTCGGCCACTATCGGTTGATCGAGCGGATCGGGTCGGGCTCGGGCGGTCAGGTCTATCGCGCGGAACACGAGACCCTGAAGCGCAAGGCGGCGGTCAAGGTGCTCTCGACGACTCCGGGGGCGTCGGCCGACCGCGTGGCGCGGCTGGCGCAGGAGGCCGCGTCGCTCGCCAAGGTGGACCATCCGCACGTCGTGCGGGTCTACGACTTCGGCGTCGAGAGCGGCACACCGTACCTGGCGATGCAGCTCATCGAGGGGCCCACGCTGGCGCAGGCCCTGAAGGACGGAACCTTCAGCAACGAACGTCTCCTGAAACTCGCCCGAGAGCTCCTGGCGGGCCTCGACGCCATCCACCAGGCGGGCCTGCTCCATCGGGACATCAAGCCGAGCAACGTGCTCCTCGACCAGTCGGGCCAGGCCTACCTCGCCGATTTCAGTCTCGCGTGGGAAGCGCCGCCGCCGTCGACGGCCCGCTCCACCACGTTCTCGGGGACGGCCGACTACGCGGCGCCGGAGCTGGCGCTCGGCCAGGCGGCCGACGTGCGCTCGGACCTCTACGCCCTGGGCGGCACTCTCTATAGAGCGGTGACGGGACGCCCGCCCTTCGGCGGCGCCACGACCGCGGAGAAGCTGAAGCGGCAGCTCTACGAACCGCTGACTCCCGCACGGGCGTTCTATCCCGAGCTCGCCCCGGAGCTCGAGGCGCTGCTCGTCAAGCTGCTGAGCAAAGAGAGGGACGATCGTCCCCCCTCCGCCCAGGACGCGGCCAAGATGCTCGTCCCGCCGGCCCCCGCGCCGGCTCCGACGCCGGCGCCCGCGGAGGCCAAGCCGGCGGCGCGGGTCATCACGGTCCGCGAGGACGTGACGCCGCTCGCGCCCGTGCTGATCTCGGGAGGCGTGCTGGTCGCCGTGGTGTTGGGAATGCTCCTCCTGGCCACGCGACCCAAGGAGCCGCCGGCCTCCGAGCCGCCGCCCCCGGTTGCGAAAGCGCCGGCGGCCCCCGTGCGGCCTGCTCCTCCCCCGGAGACCGCCGCCAAGCCCGACGACCGCGAGAAGGCCGACATGGAACACCTCCGGCAGGTGCTCGCCACGGGGCCGATCACGGCGGGCATCCAGGCCTGCGCGGAGTTCCTCGACCGCTACCCGAAGTCCGTGCACATGGAATCCGTCCTCATGAAGAAAGCGGAGCTCCACCAGGAGCTCGAGCGGCTGTCCGGGAGGACCGCGTCGGGCGGCAAGACGATGTGGACCTTCCGGCTGCGGTCGGGAGGGAAGATCCAGGCACCGTCCTACGAGGAGAAGCCGGACGCGTTCCTGGTGAAGGTCGGAGGGACCACGATCCGGCTGGCGAAAGAGGATGTCGACGAAGTCGTGAAAGCAGACCCGGAAGAGAAATAGGCCATCCGGACGATAGATAGAGATGATGACGAAGGGGCAGCTGCGCTTCAGCTTCAAGGTCTACGCGGAAGAAGTCGGCCGTTGCAAGAAGAACGGGTGCTACTGGTCGCTGCTCCACCTGGTGCTGGTCCTTCCGGAAGTCTGCAGCGCCCTCGAGACGGATCTCCCGGAGCGCCGGGAGAAGGACGCCGAGGAGCGCTACAAGGAGTGGTGCCGCAAGTACGTCGCCACGGACGACTTCAACGAGTCGGAGTGGTGGGCCGCGCGGCGGAACATCTTCCACGAGCGGCTGACGCCCTCGCGCTACAGCGGCTTCGTCTTCAGCCCTCCGGGCGGGCCCGGGCATAAGCTGCTCGATCCCGCCACGAACAAGCTGCGCCTGGACGTCTGGTCGCTCGCCGACCAGATGCTGGCGGGCGTGGAGCGCTGGTTCGACGCGCTCCTGGAAGACCCGACGACGCTGGCCTGCGTCGAGCGGAAGATCCCCGAGCTTGTCTGGGTCGATCTGCCGCCGCCGGGAGTACCGACCGCGCCTTAGTCCGCCCGGACGAGCTCGAGCTGACGGACTTCCATCACCTGGGTCCCCGCCACCTTGAGGGCCCGCAGCGCCAGCTCGCCGCGGCCCGCCGGCAGCTCGATCGACCCCATCCGCCACGGCTTGAAGTCCTTCACGGGCGACTCGGCGTCCCGCGGCGCGCGGTCGTGGTCCGGTCCGTAGGCCGGCGGGTCGTGCGCCTCGGTGAGCGCCGCCTCGAGGCGGCAACCGCGGAAGCTCAGCTCGATCGTCGACCCGACGTCGGCCTTGGGGCAGGCGTAGTAGACCACGACCTCGTACTTGCCGGCCGCCGCCAGCTCGACGTCCCACGTGATGCGGTCCTCGGCGCGGGTCCAGTTCGTGAAGTAGGAGCAGTTGGGCGCGCGGGAGCTGCGCTTCACGCCGCCCTTCGGGACGCCGTCCCTCGCGGGCAAGTAGATCGATCGCCCCGACACCGTGAAGGGTCGCTCGTCCTGCTTCAGCGTCATCTCCGACTTCCAGCGCTGCAGGGCCTCCGTCATTCGCGCGAGCGCGTCGGGATGCTGTCCCGACACGTCGCGGTCCTGCCCCGGGTCCGCCTCCAGGTCGAAGAGCCTGCCCGCCGCGTCCAGGCGGAAGCGCTGCGAGCGGACGCTGAACTTGCCGGCCCAGTGGGAGAGGAGCAGGCGCTCGGGCGGCGCGGGCGCCTCTCCCAGGAGCCAGGGCTTGAGGCTGATGCCGTCGAGCGGCTTGCCGGCGGGGATCGCGACCCCCGCCAGCTCGGCCAGCGTGGGGAGGAGGTCGACGGCGGCGGCGACGGGCCGGACGCGCGTGCCCGCCGGAATCGTCCCGGTCCAGCGCAGCAGCAGCGGCGAGCGGACGCCGCCCTCGTCGGTCGATCCCTTGATGCCCTTCATGCCGCCGTTCCAGCGCCGGCCGTTGGGCCCGTTGTCGTGGAAGTAGACGACGAGGGTATCCTTCGCGAGGTTCAGCTCGTCGAGCTTGCGGAGAAGGCGGCCGACGTTCCAGTCGAGGTTCTCGCACATCGCCAGGACCGCCCGCGTCGCCGCGAGGTTCTCGAGCTTCGGGTCGCGGTCCCGGAGCTTCGGGTCGAGGCCGGCGAACTTCTCGTACCAGCGGTCGGGGACCTGGAGCGGCGTGTGGGGGGTGTTGAAGGGGACGTAGCAGAAGAAGGGGCGATCCTTGTTGGCCGCGATGAACTCGATGGCGTGGTCGGCGAGTTCGTCGGGCAGGAATCCCTTCCCGCGGACGCCGCGCCCGTTGTGATCGAGGAGGAGCGCGTCGTAGTAGTCGCCCCAGTGGCCCGAGGTGAAACCGTAGTACTCGTCGAAGCCGCGGTCGTTGGGGTGGTAGGGGTGCTGCGAGCCGTTGTGCCACTTCCCGAAGGCGCCGGTGGCGTAGCCGGCGGCCTTGAAGATCTCCGCGATCGTCCGCTCGTCGAGGTTCAGTCGCTCGCCGCCGGAGGTGACGTTGCGGACGCCGCCGCGGAGGTGCCAGCGGCCCGTGAAGAACTCCGCGCGGGTGGGCGAGCAGACCGGCTGGACGAAGAAGCGCTCGACCTGGGCGCCGTCGCGGGCGATCGAGTCGATGGCGGGCGTCGCGAGGTTGCTGTTGCCGTGGAGGCTGAGGTCGCCCCAGCCCTGGTCGTCGGTGAGGATGACGAGCACGTTGGGCTTCCGCTCCGCGGCGCTTCCGAGGACGAGCAGGGCGGCGAGCAGGATTCTCATGCCTTCTTCAACACGCCGCGCGGGCCGGGGGTTTTTCCTATCCCGCCGACGGGTCCAGCGCGAGGCGCCGCGAAATCTCCGCCGCGGCCTGGAGCGCCAGGGCGCGGTGGCGGGCGTCGATGCGGAAGGGCGTGCCCGCGAGGGGGCCGGCGATCGAGAGGGCCGCGATCCAGTGGTCCTGGCGTCCCCGCACCGGGACGCCGATGCAGCCGACGCCGGGGTGCTCCTCGCCGGACTCCAGCGCGAAGCCGCGCCGCTTCACCTCCTGAAGCGTCCGCGCCAGGCGGCCGGGCTCGACGATCGTCTTCTCGGTGAAGCGCGCGAGGGGCGCCTTGAGGAAGGGGGCGCGGTCCTTCTCGCTCAGGCCCGCCAGCAGCACCTTGCCCATCGCGGACGCGTGCGGCGCGAGCGTGCCGCCGACCCGGGAGGCGACCTGGATCTGCTCCGGGCTCGGCTCCTTGGCGACGACGAGCATGCGGTCCCCGACCACCTGGGCGAGGTGGACCGTCGCGCGCGCCGCGAGCGCGAGCTCGCGCATGAGCGGCGGCGAGACCCGCAGGAGCTGGTCGCCGTGGACGTGGTGCTCCGCGAGCGCGATCACCCGCGGCCCCGACTGGTACTGGCCGCGCTTGAGGTCCTGGACCACGTAGCCCCAGCTCGAGAGCGCCTTCAGGAGACGGCTGGCGCCGCTCTTCTGCATCCCGAGCGCCTCCGCGATCTCGGTGACGCCGCGCGGCGAGCGCGTCGCCAGCAGCTCCAGCACCTCGAAGGCGCGCCGCAGCGATTCGTAGGGTCCGTCCTTCATCGGGGCGCCATTGTCCAAGAGGCCTCCTTCCGACTCCAGCGATTTTGAAACTACTCTATTGACAACAGTGTTGCATAATAGGAAACTTCATTCGGGAGGTCCAGCATGCGTTCCTGGGGACTCGCCGCCGTCGCGCTGCTGCTCGGGGTCTCGGCCCACGCGCAGGGGGTGGGCGACGGCCCGGCGATCGACTTCGCCCGCGACGTGCGCCCCATCCTGCGCGAGCATTGCGTCTCCTGCCACTCCGCCTCGAAGAAGAAGGGCCAGCTCCGCCTCGACGCGCGCTCGGCCGCCGTCAAGGGCGGCCTGAGCGGCAAGGCCATCCTTCCGGGGAAGGGCCGCGAGAGCCTCCTTTATAAGCTGCTCGTCGACGCCGACGAGGACGCCCGCATGCCGCAGAAGGCGCCGCGCCTCGCCGCCGAGAAGATCGAGCTCCTTCGCCGCTGGATCGACCAGGGCGCCTCGTGGCCCGATTCGGAGGCCGGCGAGGACGCCGTCGCGCTCCACTGGTCTACGATGAAGCCGTCGCTCCGGACGCCGCCCGCCCCGGGCCATCCCGTGGACGCCTTCCTGGCCGCCGCCCAGCGGGTGCGCGGCGTCGCGCCCCGGCCGGAGGCGCCGCGGGCGGCGCTCCTGCGCCGCGTCAGCGTCGACCTGATCGGCCTCCCGCCGAGCGTCGCCGAGCTGGAGGCGTTCCTCGCCGACCCGGCCCCCGACGCGTACGAGCGGGCCGTCGACCGGCTTCTGGCCGACCCGCGTTACGGCGAGCGCTGGGGGCGCCACTTCATGGACGTCTGGCGCTACAGCGACTGGTATGGCTGGAGGGCCGAGGTGCGCCAGAGCCAGCCCCACATCTGGCGCTGGCGCGACTGGATCGTCGAGAGCTTCAACGCCGACAAGCCCTACGACCGCATGATCGTCGAGATGCTCGCGGGCGACGAGGTGGCGCCCGAGGATCCGCAGACGCTGCGCGCCACCGGCTTCCTCGTCCGCAACTGGGACCGCTACAGCCGCAACAACTGGCTGCGGGACACCGTCGAGCACACCGCGAAGGCCTTCCTGGCCACGACGATGAACTGCGCGCGCTGCCATGACCACTTCTTCGACCCGATCTCGCAGGAGGAGTATTACGCGTTCCGCGCCTTCTTCGAGCCGCACGATGTCCGGACCGACCACCTCGCGGGCGGGCCCTTCGACGTGACGAAGGACGGCGTGGTCCGGGCCTACGACGCGAAGCCCGACGCGCCCACCCACCGCTTCGAGCGCGGCGACGATCGAAACCCGGACACGTCGAAGCTCATCGTGCCCGCGGTCCCCCGCGCGCTGGGCGGGGCGCCCCTGGCGATCGAGCCGGTGGCGCTGCCGCCGTCCGCGACGGCGCCCGAGCGGCGCGACTTCGTCCGGGCGCTCGCGCTGGCCGCCGAGGACAAGGCCGTGCAGGACGCCCTCCTGGCTGTCGGCAAGGCGGAGGCGACCTCCGGCTTCGACGTCGCCGTCGCGGAGGCGCGCCGTGACTCGGTCGCCGCCACCCTGGAGGCGGAGCGGCTGGAGGGGAAGAAGGACGACGCCTGGACGAAAGCCGCGGAGGCCGCGCTCGCGGCCCAGCGCAAGCTCGCGCTCCTCGAGGCCGCGCGCGCCAAGTTCGTCGCGAAGCAGGCGTTTGAGAAACCCGACAAGAAGGCCGACGCCAAGAAGAAGCTCGACGACGCCGAAAAGGCCCTGGCCAAGGCCGAGGCCGACCTCAAGGCCCCGATCTCGACCGCCTACGCGCCCCGGAAGATCGCGACCTACCCGGCGAGCAGCACGGGACGCCGTCTCGCGCTCGCCCGCTGGATCGGCTCGCCCGAGAACCCGCTCACCGCGCGGGTCCTGGTGAACCACGTCTGGCTCCGCCATTTCGGGTCGCCGCTGGTCGCCACGACCTTCGACTTCGGCCACAACGGCAAGAAGCCCACGCATCCGGAGCTGCTCGACTGGCTCGCCGCGGACTTCATGCGGCAGGGATGGAGCATCAAGAAGCTCCACCGCCTGCTCGTGACCTCGGCCGCCTACCGCCGCGACTCCACCTCGGAGACCGAGGCCCTCGCGAAGGACCCCGAGAACCAGCTCTACTGGCGCATGAACGTGCGCCGGATGGAGTGCGAGGCGGTGCGGGACGGCGTCCTCTACGTCACGGGGACGCTGGACTCGACCCGCGGCGGACCCGAGCTCGACCAGGAGAGCGCGCTGACCACGTACCGTCGGAGCCTCTACTACCGGCACGCGCCGGAGAAGCAGGCCGAGTTCCTGAGGCTCTTCGACGCCGCCAACCAGAACGAGTGCTACGAGCGCAGCGAGAGCATCAACCCGCAGCAAGCCCTCGCGCTCGCCAACAGCACGCTGGTGGAGGCCCAGTCGAAGACGCTCTCGGCACGGCTCTCCAAGGAGGCCCCCGCGGACGCCGCCTTCGCCGAGCTCGCCTTCGTCACGATCCTCTCGCGGAAGCCGAGCGACGCGGAGCGGCGGGAGTGCGCGGAGTTCCTCAAGGGCGGGCCGCGCTCCCGCGAGGGGCTGGTCCACGTCCTGTTCAATCACAACGACTTCGTGGCCGTCCGATAGGGGAAGCTTATGATCAACGATGACCGCGCCCGGATGTCCCGCCGGTCCTTCCTGGCCGACACCGGCATGGGCGTCACGGGCCTCGCGTTGAGCGCGATGCTGTTTCGCGACGGCGTGGCGAAGGACGGCGCCGAAGCCTGGCGGCCGCCCGACGGCAAGCCGCACTTCAAGCCGAAGGCGAAGACCGTCATCTGGTTCTTCATGATCGGCGGCACGAGCCACATGGAGAGCTTCGACCCCAAGCCGGAGCTGAACCGCTACGCGGGCAAGACCATCGCCGAGACTCCCTACAAGGGGACGCTCGAGTCTCCCTACGTGAAGCAGAACGTGCGGGAGGTCATCGCGGGCCTGCACAAGGTGCACCCGACGATCTACCCGATGCAGACGGGCTTCAAGAAGTACGGCGAGTCGGGGCTCGAGGCCAGCGACTGGTGGCCGCACGTGGGCTCCTGCGCCGACGACCTCGCGGTCGTCCGTTCCTTCTGGACCACGGACAACAACCACGGGGCCCAGCTCCAGTTCCACACGGGCCGGCACGCGCTGGAAGGGCCGCTGCCCACGATCGGGTCCTGGGTCCACTACGGCCTGGGGACCCTGAACGAGAACCTCCCGCAGTTCATCGTGCTCGGGACGCCGCTCGCCGACTGCTGCGGGGGCATGAACGGCCACGGCGCCAACTACCTGGGGCCGGAGCACGCGGGCGTGCGCATGAACGTCGACCCGAAGAACCCGCTGCCCTTCGCGGCGCCGGCGGGCGGGAAGTCCCGCGACGACCAGGCGCGGGAGTTCGAGCTGCTGCGGCGCCTGAACGGCCTTACGCAGGTCGAGTACCCCGACGACGCGGCGCTGCGCGCCCGCATCAAGTCCTACGAGCTCGCGTTCCGCATGCAGACCGCCGTGCCGGACCTCTTCAAGTTCGAGGAGGAGAGCGAGGAGACCCGGAAGCTCTACGGCATGGACCAGGAGATCACGAAGCCCTTCGCCCAGACCTGCCTCGCCGCGCGCCGGATGGTGGAGGGCGGCGTCCGCTTCATCCAGATCTTCCACGGCTACGACGGCGGCGCCGGCGCCTGGGACGCGCACGGCGGACTGAAGGCCGGACACTCCAAGCTCTCCGCCCAGGTCGACAAGCCCATCGCGGGCCTCCTCAAGGACCTCAAGCGGCGCGGCCTGCTGGACGACACGCTCGTCGTCTGGGGCACCGAGTTCGGCCGCACCCCCGGAGCGCAGGGCTCGGACGGCCGCGACCACCACCCCTTCGGCTTCTGCGGCTGGCTGGCGGGCGGCGGCGTGAAGGGCGGCGTCGTCCACGGCGCCACCGACGAGCTGGGCTTCCACGCGGTCGAGAAGCGCCACTACATCACCGACCTCCACGCGACGGTGATGCATCAGCTCGGCCTGGACGCGCGCAAGCTCGAAGTGCCGGGCCGCAAACGGTTGGAGCTGGACTTCGGCAAGCCGATCCCAGAGATCTTGGCGTAATGAGCACCTTATGAAGATCACGAAAATCGAGACGCTGGTCTGCAATGCGCGGATGCGCAACTGGATCTTCGTCAAAGTCGTCACCGACCAGCCGGGACTCCACGGCTGGGGCGAGGCGACGCTCGAGTGGCACACCCGCGCCGTCACGGGCGCCATCGAGGACATCTCCCAGCTCCTGATCGGGGAAGATCCCACCCGCATCGAGCACCTCTGGCAGATGATGTACCGCCAGCACTTCTGGCACGCCAACGGCATCGTCCGGGCCACCGCGTTGAGCGGCATCGACATCGCCCTCTGGGACATCCTGGGCAAGATCCACGGCGTCCCCTGCCACAAGCTCTGGGGCGGGCCCGTGAGGGACTACGTCCGCCTCTACTGCCACCTGGGCGGCGGGAAGATGGAGGACTTCTACGAGACGTCGCCGGCCGACGCCAAGCGCTTCGCCGAGCTCGGGCGCCGCGCCGTCGAGGAGGGCTTCAGCGCCTTCAAATGCATGGCCGTCCCCGAGACCATGCCCATCGAGGGTCTCCGGCCGCTCCGCTATGCCGAGAAGTGCATCGCGGCGCTTCGCGACGCCGTCGGCGAGAACGTCGACATCATGGTCGACTGCCACGCGCGGCCCTCGCCCCGCATGGGCCTCCGCTTCGCGAAGGCCCTCGAGCCGTACGGCCTCTACTTCTTCGAGGAGCCGTGCTGGCCCGAGACCCTGGAGGACATCGCCGCCTGCCAGCGCGCCGTCACGACGCCGATCGCGACCGGCGAGCGGCTGATCGGCGTCCACGCGTTCCGCGACCTGCTGGAGAAGCGGGCCGCGAGCGTGCTGCAGCCGGACATCACCCACTGCGGCGGCCTGAGCGAGGCGCGGCGGATCGCGGCGCTCGCCGAGGCCTACCGGGTGGCGCTCGCGCCGCACAACCCGCAGGGCCCGGTCAGCACGGCCGCGTCCCTGGAGCTCGGCTTCGCGACGCCGTCCTACATCATCTGCGAGTCGGTCCACGCGGACGTGCCGTGGCGGGCCGACGTGGTCAAGGAAGGGTTCCGGGTGGACCCGAAGACCCGCACGGTTCGTCCGTCGTCTCGCCCGGGGCTGGGCATCGAGATCGACGAGGCCGAAGTCCGCAAGCACCCGTTTCAGCAGGAACTTTTGCAGAGGACCTTCTATGCCGATGGCAGCGTCGGGGACTGGTAAGAACGTCGCGCCGCGCCATGCCGCGTCGGAGGCGCTGCTCCGCCGCGGGGAGCGCGTGATCGCCGGCGGCGTCGTCTCGCTCAACCGCAAGGTCGAGCCGGGGATCGCGTTCGTCCGCGCCCAGGGCAGCCGGATCTGGGACGCCGACGGGCACGAGTACATCGACTACCATGCCGCGTTCGCGCCCCATCTGCTGGGCCACAACGACCCCGAGGTGAACGCCGCAGTCGTGCGCGCGATGGAGGAGGGCTGGTCGCTCATGGGGAGCGGCACGACCCCCTGGGAGGTCCGCCTGGCCGAGCTTCTCCACGAGGCCGTGCCCGGCCTGGAGAAGCTCCAGCTCACCAACTCCGGCAGCGAGGCCACCGCCCACGCGATCCGGCTCAGCCGCGCCTGGACGGGGCGCGAGGACATCATCCTCACGCTCGGGGGCTACAACGGCTGGCATAACGACGTCGCCCGCACGGTCATGCCGACGCCCGCCCAGATCGGCCCGCGCCGCTCGCCGGGCGAATACCCGTTCCTCCCGCTCTCGGCCGGCATCCCGGAGGAGGTCCGGCGCCGGATCCACGTGGTGAACTTCAACGACGCCGCGTCGCTGGAGGACGTCCTGCGCCGGCACCCGGTCGCCTGCGTCCTGACGGAGCCGGTGCTCCAGAACGTCGGCGTGATGCCGCCGAAGCCGGGCTACCTGCGGGAGCTGCGGAGCCTCTGCACGCGCAGCGGCGCGGTGCTGATCTTCGATGAAGTGAAGACGGGCTTCCGCTCCGCCCTGGGCGGATACCAGTCGATCGCCGGGGTGACGCCCGACCTCTCGGTCTTCGGGAAGGCCGTCGCCAACGGCTATCCGCTGGGCGTGATCGGCGGGCGCGCCGACATCATGGACCTCTTCGACGCCAAGGACGCGGCGCGCCGCGTCCTCGTGGCGGGCACCTACAACGGCCATCCCATGACGGTCGCGGCCGCGATCGCGACCCTCGAGCGGCTGCGCCGGAACGACGGCGAGGTCTACCGGACGCTGGAGGCGAAGGGCGCGCGGCTGCAGGCGGGGCTCGAGGCGATCTTCCGCGAGAAGGGGATCGCGGCGGTCGTCAGCCGCATCGGCTCGGCGTTCTGCGCCTACTTCGGCGACCACGTCCCGGTCGACTGGCATGATCTGGCCGCCTGCCACGATGTCGATTTCGACCGTCGCTACCGGCGGGAATTGATCAACCATGGGATTTATCATTTCCCGCTCCCGGCCAAGCAGGGCTCGATCAGCGCCGCGCATACGGACGACGACATCGAAAGAACGCTGGAACTGACACGGGAAGCCCTCTCCAGGGTGTAACGTAACTGGTATGACCACTTCCACCCGACGGGACGTCCTTCGGGCCGGCGGCGTGCTGGCGCTGGGCTCGATCTTCGGCTGTGTCTCGACGCCGGTCCGCACGGGACAGGCGCCGCCGCCGTTTGCCCACCCGGAGTTCGCCGGCATCCTGGGCGTGGCCCGCGAGGACATCACCCCTCCGGTCGGCATCTATGCGAGGAACTGGGGCGCCGCGAAGCACGACGTTGCCGAAGGCATCCACCGGCCGCTCACCGCGACGGCGCTCACGATGAAGGAAGCGGGCGGCGGGCCGCCGCTCGTCCTGGTCGCGCTGGACCTGGGCGGGTACAAGTCCGATCGGCGGCACGTCTGCAGCTCGATCGTGGAGGCGCTCAAGCTGGACTCGGCGCGCGTCATGGTCAACTGCTCCCACACGCACTCGGGGCCGGTCACCTCGGGCGAGGACCGCGACAAGCCGGGCGGCGAATTGATCCCGCCGTACCTGGACAAGGTGCGCGACGGCGTGCTGCGTGCGGTCCGCCGGGCCCTCGAGACGGAGGCGCCCGGCACGCTGACCTGGGCGACCGGTCGCTGCGACCTCGCGGGGAACCGCGACCTGCACGACCCGTCGCGCGAGCGCTGGATCACGGGATTCAACCCGTCGTCGGCGGCCGACGACGCGGTGCTGGTCGGTCGCGTCGCCGACGCCTCGGGGAAGACGCGGGCGGTGCTGGTCAACTACGCGTGCCACCCGACGACCCTGGCCTGGGAGAACAAGCTGATCTCGCCGGACTACCCGGGGGCGATGCGCGAGCTCATCGAGAAGCAGACTCCGGACGCACTCTGCCTCTACCTCCACGGGCCCTCCGGGGACGTCGGGCCGCGGCAGGGATTCAGCGGCGACGTCGAGCTCGCCGACCGGAACGGTCGGCAGCTCGGCTACGCGGCGCTCTCGACGCTCGAAGGGATGCTCCCGCCGCGGACCCAGCTGGAGTTCGCGGGGGTGGTGGAGTCCGGAGCTCCGCTGGCGACCTGGAAGCGGGCGTCGAGGTCCCCCTCGGGGACGCTCGGGGCGCGGCAGGTGGACGTGGAGCTCCCGCTCAAGGACATGCCCACGGCGGCGCAGATCGAAGCCTCCCTCAAGGCTTGCGAGGACCGCGTGATGGCGGAACGGCTGCGTCGGAAGCTTCGCGTGCGACAGACCGTGGGGGAGGGGACGAATGCGAAGGTCCCGCTCTGGGTCTGGAGGGTCGGCGACGGCTTCTTTGTCGGTCAGCCGAACGAAGCCTATTCGCAGCTCCAGACCGAGCTCCGCCGGGCCTATCCGGCGAGCGCGATCAGCGTGATGAACCTCGTGAACGGCGGCATCGGATACCTGGCGCCGGAGCGCCTGCAGGGCGAAGACCTCTACCAGGTCTGGCAGAGCCCCTTCGACCGCGGCTCCCTGGAAAAGGTGATTTCGAGCGCGTCCGTCGAGCTGGCGGCGCTGGGGGCGAGGCGATGAGCGGACGCGCGACGGCCGTGCGCTGGCGGATCGTCGGGCTGCTGCTCGGCTACGCGGCGCTGGTGCACTTCAACCGGATCAGCATCGCGGTCGCCGGCACCGAGCGTCTCATCCCGCAGTTCGGCATCACCCCGGTGCGGATGGGCGCCCTCATGTCGGCGTACCTCTGGACCTACACGCTGATGATGACGCCCGGCGGCTGGTTCATCGACCGCTTCGGCTCGCGCGCGTCGCTGCTGCTCGTCGGCTTCGGCTCCGCGCTCTGCGTCGGGCTCTGCGGCCTGGCCGGCTTCACGGTGACGTCCGCGGCCGTCATCGTCCCTGTCCTCTTCGCGATCCGGGCGCTGCTGGGCGTTACGAACGCGCCGTTCCATCCCGGGGCGGCCCACGCGGTGTCGCGCTGGATTCCCGGGCCGCAGCGGGTGAGCGTGAACGGCCTGGTGAACGCCGCGGCGCTCGTCGGGATCTCCTGCACCTACTATCTGTTCGGCTTCATGATGGACCGCCTGGGCTGGCCCGGCGCCTTCGTCTGCGCGGCGGCCGTCACGGGGGTGGTGGCGGTCGTCTGGATGGCGACCGCGGCGAGCGCCCCCGCGCAGCACTCCGGCGTGAACGCGGAGGAGCGGCGCCTCATCGCCACGGAGGACCCCTCGAGGCCGGTCGCGGCTCGGACGTCCTCCGTCCCGCCGTGGAAGAAGCGGAGCGTGATCCTCCTGACCCTGAGCTACGCCGCCGTGGGCTACTTCCAGTACATGTTCTTCTACTGGATGCAGTACTACTTCGACACGAAGCTTGGGCTGGGGAAGGAACGGGGCCGTCTCTTCGCGACGATCCCGAGCGTCGCGATGGCCCTGGGCATGGCTGCGGGCGGCTGGTTGACCGACGCGGCCCAGCGCCGCTGGGGGCCGCGTCGCGGCCGGACCGTCGTCACGGTGTCGGGCATGATCGCGAGCGCGGCATTGCTCATCGCGGGCGTCCTCTTCCGGGATCCGATCTTGATCGTTACCTCGTTCTCGCTCGCACTCGCGGCGCTCGGCGCCAGCGAGGGGGCGTTCTGGACGACCGCGACCGACCTGGGCGGCGATCGGGCCGGCGTGGCGGCCGCGATCGTGAACACCGGCGGCAACGCCGGGGGTGCCCTGGCCCCGCTCCTGACCCCCCTCATCAGCGAACACTTCGGATGGCAGGGCGGCATGGCCGTCGCCGCCCTTTACTGCTTCCTGGGCGCCATCCTCTGGCGCTGGATCGACCCGGACGAGGGTTTCGGAACGCCCCGCTCCGGTGAAATTTCGCCCCCGGCCGAAAGTCTCCAAGACCACCGCGCGCCAAGCCCCGTATCATAGGCGAGCGGGACGTACCGTCGGAGATCCGGAGTGGGCGACGTATCGCGCCGGTCCTTCATGCGTGTCGGCGGCCTCGGGGGGCTCAGCCTCCTCCATGCCGACTGGATGCGGGCCGCGGCCGCCCAGACGCCCGTCCGGGCGAAGGCCAAGTCGGTCATCCTCATCTTCAACTCCGGCGGGCCGAGCCACACGGACCTCTGGGACCCCAAGCCCGAGGCCCCGGACGACGTCCGCGGGACCTTCCGCGCCATCAAGACGAACGTCTCCGGCATCCGCGTCACCGAGCTCCTGCCGCGCATGGCGAAGCTCGCCGACAAGTACGCCATCGTCCGCAGCGTCCACCACACGCACCAGGGCCACAACGCCGCGATGTACTGGTCGATCGTGGGCCGCCCCTACAGCATCGACAGCACCCTGATCAATCCGAGCCGCACGGACATGCCGAGCCTGGGCACCCTCGTGGGCTGGCTCGCGCAGCGCGACGCCTACAGCGGGGCGCTGCCTCCCTACGTGATCACGCCGGCCCCGCACTGCGACAGCACCCGCTACATCACGCCGGGCCAGTTCGGCGGATGCCTCGGCGCGAAGCACGACCCCTTCGTGCTCAACGCGGACCCGAACGGCGCGGACTTCAAGGTCCAGGACGTCAACCTGCTCGAGGGCGTCTCCGTGAAGCGCCTGCAGGACCGGCAGTCGCTCCTGCGGGCGATCGACGGCAACTCGCTCCCGATCGACACGCCCTCGGCGCGCGAGATCGACGTCTACCAGGCGAAGGCGATGTCGCTCGTCGCCTCCGGGGAGATGCAGAAGGCCTTCGACCTCTCGCGCGAACCCGACAAGGTCCGCGAGCGCTACGGCCGCCACAAGTGGGGCCAGTCGCACCTTCTGGCGCGGCGCCTGGTCGAAGCGGGCGTCCCCTTCGTCACGACCGTGAATGGCGAGAGCATCATCTGGGACACCCACATCGACAACTTCAACAAGATGGAGAAGAGCCTCGTGCCGCCGATGGAGCAGGCCTTCTCGGCGCTCCTCGAGGACCTGGCGCAGCGCGGCCTGCTGGACAGCACCCTGGTGCTCTGGATGGGCGACTTCGGCCGCACGCCGCACATCAACAAGGACGCCGGGCGCGATCACTGGCCGTCCTGCTTCTCGGCCGTGCTGGCCGGCGGCGGCATCAAGGGAGCTCAGGTCATCGGGGAGTCGGACAAGATCGGCGCGCTGCCCGTCGCGCAGCCGGTCACGCCGGCCGACATCCACGCCACGGTGCTGAGCGCGCTGGGCTACGACCCGCACGGGCTGACCTTCACGACGAGCGATGGCCGCCCGATGCCCCTCTCCGAAGGCGAGGCCATCAAAGGCCTGCTCTAGAACGATCCTTCCGGATTGGCCACAGAGCCCTCTGAGCCCACAGAGCGCAATCTCTGAGGGCTCAGAGGGCTCTGTGGCCAATCAGAGCTAGCCGAGCTTCACGCCGTTCTTCCGGAGAACGTCTCGAAGGGATCCCCCGAGCGATTTCGTCTCCGGGCCTTCCAGGATGAGGAACATCACCCGCTTCTCCCCGAGGACGCCCTTCGGGACCACCGGCTGCGTGTGGATCTGGGCCATGGAGCTCGGATCGTGGAAGTCGATGTAGAACCAGACCCCGTCGTCGTCGGGATTCGGGACCCCGGAGGTCCAGCCGGCGCGGCCCTGGGGCCGATGCGTGTGGAACCCGTAGACGATCTGCAGGGTCTTCGGATCGGCGTGATTCGAGGGGTGGAACTCGTCGAGCTGCGCGAAGTCTCGCTTCAGGTGCGCGATGCCCTGCGCGACGGCCCGGAGGACCTGGGGATAGTCGTGCTTCGACGCCACCCCAATATTGTAAGTCGATTACTTCTTCGGCGGCAACGGATCCAGATTCTTCTTGAGCTCGTCGGCCTCGAGCGCCACCGGGGCGCCGCCCGATGGGATCTCGAGGCCGGCCGACCAGAGGATGCCGTTCGTCGCGAAGCGGCGCATCGACTCGAGTCCCCACGACTCGTGGAGGTGGCAGCCGGTGAACACGAACGAACGGCCGCCGTCGGGACGCTGGAAGGCCCAGCTGACGATGTCCTCCGTGTCCTTCAGGGTCGCCTTGGGCGGGGAGGTTCGCAGCAGCGGCGTAATGCCCTTCATCCCTTCGACGAACTTCAGCTTGTAGATGAAGCCGTCGTTCTCCTTGAAGGGGGCGACGCCGCGCGTGATCGGGTGCTCGACGAAGCTGTCGAAGACGCCGTCCCAGTGGCCGCGCGCCCCGGCCCCGGGCACCCAGACGCCGCCGATCAGCGGCAGGATGCGGTCCGTGTGCGACTTCGGGTAGTCGATGATCTGGTGCAGGTGGACGATCCCGACGCCGCGCGCGGCCAGTTTCTCGATGAGCTGCAGCTTCTCGGGCTGCAGGATCGGCTGCTTCCCGCCGCCGTCCATGTAGAACACGATCGACTTGGCGCCTTCCAGGATCCGCTCGTTCTTCGGCCAGCCCTCGGCGGCCATCACGGGGGCGACGCCGGGCGTCTGCTTGAGCATCTTCATCAGCAGCGCGGAGCCGGCGAAGTATTCGTGCTCGCCTTTGCCCTTGCTGAAGGATCCCGCGATGACCACGATCTTCGCGAGCGAGGCGTCCGTCGGCTCGACCTCGAGGGGGACGTCCGAACGGTCCTGCCCGAGCAGCAGCAGCGCCGTGATGAGGGCCAGCGTCTTCATAGGGTCTCCTTCGACGACGCTATAAGCGGGAGCGGGGCCGGATATTACGGCCCGATGCAATAGAGTAGCTCGCCGCCGCGAAGGTAGAGGTGGGATCCGGAGAAGACGGGGGAGGCGCCCGAGCCCTCGGGCAACTCGTTCTGGCGGACCTGCTTGAACACCTTGCCGGGCTCCAGGACCAGCATCGTCCCCTTGTCGTTGCCGAGGTAGAGGTATTTCCCCGCGAGCGTCAGGCTCGGATAGATGTTGGGGTCGAGCTCCAGGGGCTTCTCGAGCAGGGCCTTCCCGGTCGCGGCGTCCAGAACGTGGTACTGGACGCCTGGCGCGACGAACAGCATGCCGTCTTTCAGGACCGGCGACGAGATGACGGCGCCGGGCAGGTCCTCCTGCCAGAGTTCCTCCGCGCGGACCTTGCCGTCGGCCATCGAGAGCTTCACCGCCGAGGCGCGGCTGTAGGTGAAGTACACGATATTGCCCTGAACGAGCGGCGTCGGCGCCTGGTCGCCGCCGAGCCCTTCGGCAATATCCTTGGCCAGCACCGCGCCGTCGGAAATCCGGACGACCGCGCCCTTGGCGTTGACGGCGAGCAGGGTGCCGTTCAGGCTGAAGATCGCGGGAGTCCCATAGTGGGTCTCCACGTCGGCCTTCCAGAGTTCCTTGCCGCTAGCTGGGTCGAGGGCCGTAAGGCGCGCACCGTCCACCAGAAGCTTGCCTCCGGCCAGGACCGGGGAGGCGCTCGGGCCGTAGGCCAGCTTCGCGGGCTCGACCTTGCTTCGCCAGGCCTCCTTCCCGTCGAGGGCGTACGAGGCCACGACCCCACTGCTGAACGCGACGTAGATGTTCCGACCGTCCGTGAGCGGCGTCGGGCGCGCGAGCTCTTTGATCTCTTTCGGCAGGGGTCCTTCGGCCTTGAGGTGAGCGCTCCAGAGAACTTTGCCGTCGACCGCGGAGACGCAGGAAATCGTGCCGGGCTCCGACGTGACGATGACCCGGTCGCCCGCGATCACGGGGCTCGAGGTGCCCGGACCGACCTTCGCCTGCCACTTGATGTTCTTCTTCTCGCTCCACTCCGTCGGCGGCGTGACGTCCGGGAACTGGCCGCTCCCGTTACGGCGCCAGCCGAAGTAGCCCGGAGGGAAGACGTCCGATTCGGACCCCTTGACGGCAGGAGTCGGAGCCGGCTTCGGATCCGCCTTCGGAGTCGCGGCCGGCCGCGGCGACTCCGGCTGGGGCGCCGTCTTTGCCGACGACGCGGCGGCCCCGCTCTCGATCGCGTAGAGGTGGCCTTCGCCGCGCACGTAGAGGCGCTTGCCGTCGAAGACCGGGTTGGCGATGAAGCGCTCCTGGCGCTCGCCCCAGTGGCCGATCGACACGACGTTCTCGATCTTGTTCTTGGCGACCTGCTTGAAGGTCCGGCCCGGCTCCATCACGACGGCGCCGCCGTTGTTCCCCAGGAGGAAGATGTGCTTGCCGCCGAGCGTGGGGCTGATCCCGATGCCGCGGGATGCGCCTTCGTTGGCCGTCTGGAACTGATCCAGGTCGAGCATCTTCTGATAGAGGATCTTGCTCTCCTTCAGGTCGATGACCGTCAGGACCCCGGAATTGTTCAGGAGGTAGGCCAGGCCTTCGTGCACGAGCGGCGACGCCATGTACCACGGCAAGTAATAGTGGGGGAAGGCGGACGTCGTCGCGAGCGAGATGGTCTGGGTCGGCATGTTCAGCGGCTCGCCGACCGTGGCCGGCAGCGAATGGACGAAAAGCGTCATGCCGTAGGCGTTGGTCTGGAGGATCTGGGCTCCGTCGACGACCGGCGAGCTGCACGCCTGAGTGCCCATGTGGGGATTGGTGAACAGGATCTTGCCGTCCGCCGCTCGAAGGACCGTCCCGTTGCCGAGGGCGATGAGCGGGACTCCTCCGGCCTCCGCGCGGATCGGCGTCCCGTGGAAGTAGCCGCCCGGATTGGGGCCTTGGTGGACGACGAGCGGCAGGCGCCAGACTTGATCTCCGGTCTTCGCGTCGAAGGCAAAGACATCGCGCATGAAGACGATGATCTTGCCGTCGACCAGGATCGGCGACGAGGAGAAGCCGTGCTCGACGGCCTCCAGGGGATCCGCCCGGATCCATTTCCGGTTGCCGTCGAGGTCGTAGCAGGCCGTGACGCCGAAGCCCAGCCACACGTAGATCTGCGTTCCGTCGCTGACGGGCGTGAAGCCCGAGTAGCCGACGTCCGGGATGTACTGCTTCTTGTAGCGGTCGGGGTCGAGCTCCTGCATCTTCGCCCAGAGGGCGCCTTCCAGCTTCGTCTTCTCCTCGAGCTGCTTCCCCTTCAGCGGTCCCGCCGGGAGGGCCGCGTTGATCTCCTGGAGCTTCTTCGAGATCCCCTCCGCTTCCGCGTACGGGGGCTTCTTCCGGTCCTCGGCGGTCGCCGCGTCGAAGAAGCTGTTCGTCCGGACCCAGAGGACCTTGCCGTCCGCCTTGTTGATGCAGATGAGGTCGTGGGGTTCGCTGAGGAGGTAGATCCGGTCCTTGACGATCACCGGCGAGCCGCAGCCCATCCCGCCCCCGTAAAAGCCCCCCTGGACGCCGGGCAGCGGGAGCGTCCAGGCGATATTCGTGTCCTCGAACTCGGCGGGGAGGCGGGCGTGAAGGTTGACCGTGCAGGCCCAGCCGGTGTTGTGCGTGGCGACCTTCAGCAGGAGGCGGTTCCAGCCCTTGGCGAGGTCGATCGTGTAGCGGCCGTATTGGGGCGGCAGCGGCTTACCGTTCACGACCATGCGGAAGGCGCCGAGCTGCGTGACGTTGACCATGAACTTCCCGCCGCCCTCCGAGAAGACGTGCGTGGCGGCGACCCCGATGCCGGTCTCGGCCTTCCCGATCAGCTGGGTGAAATCGAGCCAGGACGTTTCGATGCGGACCTTCTTCCACTGGCCGTCGCCCGCCTTCTCGCCGTCGGCGGGGGAGACCGTGGCCTCGTCCGGCAGGATTTCTTTGTCGACCTTCGCGCCCGCGGGTGCGGGACTGAGGACGAGCCACTCGCGGATGACGCCGTCGGGCATGGCGGCGCCGGCGTCGGAGGGGGCGGGCTTCGAGGCCTGGTAGCGGAGGCCCTGGAGGGGTTTGCTGACGCGGCCCCAGGTGGTCGGCGGCGTCGCGGCGGGATATCTTCCCGACCCATCGCCGCGCCAGCCTACCGGGCTTTCTCCCGCTCCAAGCCCGAGGAGAACCAGAAGAATGAGAGGACGAATCATCACTCTATTATGGCGTGGCCGCCGGAGACCTAGGGCGACGCAGTTTTTTTTCGATTCGGGCGACGCGTCCGCAATCCCGGGCGCGCCGGGTCGAAGTAGGGCGCGGGCGCCGGCTGCCCCAGCGGACGTTCGCGCCGGCGGGCCAGGATCCGCAGGATGGGCAGCCCCTTGCGGCGCGCCACGATCTCCCGCTGCGTCCGGCCGAGCGGCGCGTCGGGCCAGGGTCCGTCCTGGATCTCGGGCGCAAAACTGTCCGCGACCGCCTCGAGGAGGTGCTTGCCGTAGCGACGGTTGTCCGTCTGAAGGACGAGCAGGCCGTCGGGCCGCAGCAGCGTCCAGGCCCGGTCGAAGAACTCCCGGGAGAGGAGTTCCACCGGGACCTGGCCCGGATCGTAGTACGGCTGCGGGTGATAGACGTGGATCTCGTCGATCGAGCCGGGGGCGGCCTCGGTCCGCAGCCACGCCGCGGCGTCGGCCGCGACGAAGCGGGCGTTGGGGAGCTTGCGGCGCAGGGCGTCTCGCGACGCCTCCTCTACGAGAGGCGCGATGGCCTCGACGCCGAGGTAGTCGCGGCCGGGGTTCGCGGCCGCAGCCTCGATCACGAAGCGGCCGGTGCCGCAGCCGACGTCGACGATGCGCGGCGCGACGCGGCCGAAGACGCGCTCCCAGTCGAACGGCATTACCAGGCCGCCGGACGGTAGTCCTTGAAGAAGACGCCCGACGCGTGGACGCCGCTGTTAAGGCCGTGGAAGAGCGGGTCGAGGATGCGGGCGGCGCCGTCGACCACGTCCAGCGGCGGCTGGAAGTCGTGCACGGCCTGCTTGCGGAGCGCGTGCGCGACGGGGTCCTCGTCGGTGACCCAGCCCGTGTCGACGGCGTTCATGTGGATGCCGTCGCGCGCGTAGTCCGGCGCCGACGTCCGGGTCATCATGTTGAGCGCGGCCTTGGCCATGTTCGTGTGGGGGTGCTTGTCGGTCTTGGTGCCGCGGGAGAAGACGCCCTCCATGGCCGAGACGTTGACGACGTGGACCGCGCCCGTGCGGGCCCGGAGCATGAGGGGCTTGAGCCGGGCCGCCAGAACGAAGGGGGCGACCGAGTTGATCAGCAGCACTTCGAGGAGCTCGGCCGTGGGAACCTCGGCGAGCGTCATGCGCCAGGAGTTCTGGGTGCGCAGGTCGACCTGCTGGAGGTCGGCGTCGAGGCGGCCCGAGGGGAACACCTCGCCTCCGCAGATCCGGTCGTCGTAGGTCATGCGGAGCTGGGAGAGCCGCGCGGAATCGCGGATGCCGACGCCGACGGCCGCGCCGTCGAGGAGCGAGAGTTCCCGCGCGGCGGCGGGGTCCGCGGGAGCGGAGCGTTCCAGCGCGCCGCGACATTCGTAATGGCCCTCGAGGACGGACCGCTCGGCGGCGCCGAGCTCCTTCCACGAGCGGGCTTCGAGGTCGAGGAGGTGCTGGTAGAACGCGACGGGGCGCCGCACCGTCTGGGCCGCGTTGTTGACGAGCGCGTCGAGGCGCGTCTCGGACTGGCAGAGGTAGCGGGCGAAGACCTCGACCGAGGGCGAGTGGCGCAGGTCGAGCCCGTGGATGCGGAGCCGCCGGCCCCAGTCGGCGAAGTCGGGCTCGACCGCGTAGCGCCGGGCGGCGTCGTGGGGGAAGCGCGTGGTCACGATGACGCGGGCGCCGGCGCGGAGGAGCTTGAGGCCCGCCTGGTAGCCGATCTTCAGCCTCGCGCCGCTGATGACGGCGCTGCGGCCTCCGAGGTCGGCGCTCTGGAAGCGCTTGGCGTAGTTCAGGTCCGCGCAGGCCGGGCACATGCCGTCGTAGAAGTGGTGCAGCCGGGTGTACTCCTGCTTGCAGACGTAGCAGGAACGCGGCTTCCGCACCTCCTCCGAGGGACTGTCGGGGGCGGGGAGGAGGGGCTGGGGCGCGACGAAGACCTCGGCCCGCCGGGCTTCGCGGATGCCCGTGGAGGCGACGGCCGCACGGTCGGCCTTCAGCTCGCGGCGGTGGCGCTCCTTGCGGATCTTGCGCGAAACCCGGAGCCGCTCCAGCTTCGCGGGGCGCGAAAGTCGCCCGGCCGCCGCCATCAGGCGGACGTGATCCTCCTTCGAGAGGCCCGCCGAGAGCGTGGGATCGGCGACGATCGCCTCCAGGGTCTCGATGGCCCGGAGGAGATCCAGTTCGGTCGGCGTCAGGGCCTGCGGGTTGGGCGCCATGGGCGGCGATTATAGCATCCGGAAGTGCCACCGTTTTAACGACGTTGGAACTTCGCCGAGGGAAGTGACGCCAATCCAACGACGTTAGAGGTTTCCCAACGTATTAGAGTCGATGCAGACAACCCTCCGACTGGCGACCGTCGTCCTCCTGGCCGGCTGCCACTCCCCGGCCGAACCCGAGTTTCAGGAGAGCGAGCTGCGCTACCACTCGGCGCCGAAGGGGACGCGGCCCGAGATGATAGAGCAGCATCGGTACACGATCCCGACCTGCCTGCAGCGCGACGACGGCCGGGCGGTCGCGAGCGCGGACGGGTGGTTCCAGGGGCGGCGGCCGGAACTTCTTCGGCACTGGACCCGCATCCTCGGGAAGATCGATCCCGCGCCCGAAGACCAGAAGTGGTTCGGGGACGTCACGAAGGCGGTCGAGATCGGACGGGAAGAGAAGGACGGGTACACGCGGATCGTCCTCGACCTCCCCATCGAGAAGGATTTCCTGCAGCACCATCTGCTTCTAATTCCGAAAGGCCAGGGCCCGGGCCCCTTTCCCACGGTGATCGCCTGGAGCTCGTCGACCCCGGACTGGCAGCAGCCGGAGGAATGGTGGGGCGCCTGGCTGGCACGCCGCGGCTTCGTCGTCCTGACGAGCTGGTCCTTTATCCGCTACTACCGCGACGGCACGACGTGGAAGACGGGCGCGATGGACCGGCTGTACGAGCGCTTCGGCCACTGGCTGCCGATGGCGAAGATGGTCCACGATACGAAGCGCGAGATCGAGTACCTGAAGTCCCGTCCCGAGGTGGACTCGAAGCGCCTCGGCTTCATCGGGTTCTCGCTGGGGGCCAAGGCGGCCGTCTACGTCGCCGCCTTCGTGCCCGAAATCCGGGCGACCGTCTCGGTGGATCCGCACATCTCCATGCACGGAGATACGAACTGGAACGAACCGTGGTACCTGGACTGGAAGCGGGTGTTTCCGGACATCCGTACCGAGGGGTATCCGGTTCCCGAGCTGCGCGGGACCGTCTGGAGCCTGCTCGACGCGGACCCGAAGCGGCCCGGCTTCGAGCGGAACCACCACGAGCTCCTCGCGCTCTGCGCGCCGCGCGCGTTCCTGCTGGTCGGCTGCAGCATGGACAAGCGGAACGGCGGCCACTCGGACGACCAGCAGAGCCTCGGCTATTTCAACCGGGCCAAGGAGGTCTACCGCCTGCTGGGGATCCCGGAGCGCCTCGAGTTCTTCGGCACCGACGAGGGACACCGGGCGAGCAGCCCGCGCATGGATCCCGCCTGGCAGCGCTTCTTCGTCCGCTGGCTCCAGGAAACACCCGTGCCCTGACGGCGGCCGGAATTCCGGCCACGGGACAGGCTATAAAGCTTTAAGCGGACAGCGGGAAGAACCAGCCAAGAAAGGGCGGGCATGCGACTCCTCGAGACGGCTCTCACTCTCTCCCTTCTCCTTTGCACGCAGGAAGGGCCTGAGCAGATCCTCGGCACCTTCGACCGGCCCGAAGACGCCCGCCTCTGGGAGGGCTCCGGCGCCGGCACCCTGACCTTCGAGCCGCGCGACCCCACCGACCTCAACAAGATGGCGAAGCTCGTCACGGGCGGGGGCTCGTACGCCGGCATCTTCTCCTTCCGTCAGCCCAAGGACTGGTCCGCCTACGAGGTCCTGTCCTTCGTGGTCTGGTCGCCGGACCGCCGCGGCCTCGGGATCCGCGTGGACGACGAGAACAGCAAGAACTACGCGACGCGCTACAACGGCGAGGCCACCCTGGAGGCGGGCCGCAACCTGGTCCAGATCCCCATCCGCGAGATGAAGGCCGTGATCAACCCGGCGAAGGTGAAGTCCATGGGCCTCTTCGTCCACGAGCCGCCCAAGGGCCTCGTCCTCTTCTTCGACGACATCCGCCTGGGCGCGCGGCAGACCGACAAAGTCTCCTTCATCCCCTATGAGAAGCGCCTGGAGCTCGTGCCGACGACGGACGTCGAATCGCCGCACTTTCCGCTGGCCCGGCCCCTGGCCGGCGGCCCGTTGAACGCCTTTGCGGTCTACGACATCGAAGAGGGCCGCGACCTGAGCGAACTGATGCAGCGCCTCGACCTCAAGGTCTCGCCCGTGTCGTGGTCGCGCGAGGGCGGCATCCAGAAGTGGATCGGGATCGCGTACGGCCAGCGCAGCTACGACCTGAGTCGGCGCTACCTGGCGAGCAGCCTTCAGGGGCCCGAGAAGTTCGACACGCTCCTGATCAGCACCCCGACGGGCTGGGGCCCGCTCGGCAAGGCCGCGACCGAGCCGCTGGTCGACCGGGTGAAGAACCGCGGCGAGGGGCTCGTGCTCGTTTTCCCGTTCCCCGGCGAAAAGCGCAACGCCCCCTGGCCCGAGGACCTCAAGTCGGTCTCGGCGCTGATCGACAGCGAGACCGACCTCCAGTTCGACGACGGCTACGTGCGGCCGGCGATCAACGGCCACGTCTCGGGAAAGAAGTGGAAGGTCGTGAAGGACCATCCGATCGTGCGCGGGGTCC
>Ga0310812_10000171_pt1 | contig 28831 bp, 20 predicted proteins | sample NN3metagenome_FD_205747 | JGI IMG/M metagenome (GOLD analysis project Ga0310812, IMG submission 205747) | Soil microbial communities from experimental microcosm in Duke University, North Carolina, United States - NN3 | ecosystem: Engineered > Artificial ecosystem > Soil microcosm > Unclassified...
TCCCCATCCCGCCTTTCCCGGTGGAAGGCGCTGGCCTCCCCTCCCTCCGAGGGAGGGGCTGGGGGAGGGTGACAGTTCTGCCTGGGTACGGTGTCCTGGATACTGGGGTACTGGCCCGCGTTTAGGCTTCGACTTTCTTTTTCGGCTTCTCTTCGCCCGCGGGCTCGAAGTCCTTGGCCGTCAGGCTGCCGTCCTTCTCTTTGACCAGCAGCTGGATCTTCTTCTCCGCCTGGTCGAGGATCGTGTAGCACTGGCGCAGCGCCTTGATCCCCGTCTCGTACTTCTCGATCGACTCCTCGAGCTGGAGCTTGCCGCCCTCGAGCGACTTCACGGCCTCCTCCACCTGGCGGAGGTAGTCCTCGAACTTCTCCTTCTTCACCGGCTTGTCGGTCATGGCATCATCCCTTCTCCACGCGTGAAATGATCTGGCCGGATCCCAGGCGGGACACGAGCCGGTCTCCCGGCTTCGCCTGGGCGGCGTCCTTCAGGATCTCCTGGGTGGACTCGAGCCTCGTGATGGAATACCCGCGGCCGAGGATCGCGACGGGCGAGAGCGCCTCGAGCGAGGCCGCCGCCTGGCGCAGCCGCGCCTGCGCCGTCTCGAGCGTGCGCCGCGCGTCGGAACGCAGCTTCGTCGTCAGAAGCTCGATCCGCTGCCGCGCGGTCTTGGCCAGCTGAGGCAGGTCGGCCATGAGCGAGCGCTGCAACAGGTCCAGCCGCTCGCGGTGATAGTAGGGCAGCTGCTCGACCGACACCTGCAGCCGCTCCTGGAAGTCGTCCATCTGCTGGCGCATCTGGTTCGAGAGGTCCTCGACCCGGCCGAGCGCGCGGCCGTCGCGGAAGCCGTCGAGCTGCGAACGGGCGAGCTCGGCGCGCGAGCGCAGCGCGCGGCGCAGCTTGGCGTCGAGGTCGCCGAGCGAGAGGAAGAGGTCGTCGAGCTTGGGCGTCGCCTTCACGGCGCCGTCGGTGGGCGTGAGGGCCCGCAGGTCGGCGACGAAGTCCGCGATGGTGGTGTCGGTCTCGTGGCCCACCGCGCTGATGATCGGGATGCGCGAGGTGAAAATCGCGCGCGCCACGGGCTCCTCGTTGAAGGCCCAGAGGTCCTCGATGGAGCCGCCGCCGCGGCCGACGATCATGACGTCGATGTCGGGCATCGACAGGTTGAGGTGCCCGATGGCGGCGGCGATCTCCTGCGCGGCCCCGTCGCCCTGCACCTTGACCGGGTACACGATGACGTGCAGCGCCGGGCAGCGGGTGCGCAGCGTGCGGATCATGTCGGCGACGGCCGCGCCGGTGGGCGAGGTCACGATCGCGAGCTTGCGGGGCAGGAAGGGGATCGGCCGCTTCCGGCCCTGCTCGAAGAGCCCTTCCTTCTGCAGCTTCTCCTTGAGCTGCTCGAACTTGAGCTGCAGCGAGCCGACCCCGCGCGGCTCCATGTCCTCGACGATGAGCTGGTACTTGCCATAGGGGACGTAGACGTCGACCTTGCCGAACGCGATCACCTCCATGCCGTTCTCGGGCTCGAAGCGGAGGCGGTTGGCCATGCCCTTCCACATGGCGCAGGGGATCTGCGACTCGGCGTCCTTCAAGGTGAAGTAGAGGTGGCCGCTGGGGCCCGGGCCCCTGTAGTTCGACATCTCGCCGGCGACCCAGACGTAGCGGACCGAGTCCTCGATCGACTTCTTGATCCGGCGGGTGAGGTCGCCGACCGAGATGATTTTCTTCTCGGAGGGGGTCAGCGACTCGGCGGCCAGGGCCATCGCGTCAGTCTAGGACCCCGGGCGGTTCGTGTCGAGTCTCGGATGCCTCGGAAATTCGCGTCGCACCGTTAGATTGGGTTACCGGGAACTTAACAATAAGTGTAGGGAGACCCAGGAGCGGGATTGCAACGACCCTGGGAGGAACGCGCCGTGCGACTTCTCGCGCTCTTCCTGATCACGGCCACCTTGGTTCCCGGCGCGCTCGCCCAAAGCTCCCCCGACCTCGACTTCTTCGAGAAGAAGATCCGCCCCGTCCTGATCGACCACTGCTTCGAGTGCCACAGCGCCCAGGCCAAGAAGCTCAAGGGCGACCTCCGCCTCGACACCCGCGAGGGCTTGCTCAAGATCGTCGTGCCCGGCAAGCCCGACGAGGGCACGCTCCTCCGCGCGCTGCGCTGGACCGACGACGACCTCAAGATGCCGCCGCGGAAGAAGCTTTCCGACGACGTCCTCCGCGACGTCACCACCTGGATCCGGAAGGGCGCGGCGATCCCCGCCATGAAGGACGCGGCGAAGGCGGCCGGCCCCCACTGGGCGTTCCGGCGTCCGGTCGAAGCTCCCGTGCCGCCGGGCGCCGATCAGCCCGTCGACGCGTTCGTCCTCGCGAAGCTCCGGGAGAAGGGGCTCCAGCTCTCGCCGGCCGCCGACAAGCGGACGCTGCTCCGCCGCGTCACCTATGACCTCAGCGGGCTGCCGCCGACGCCCGACGAGAGCGACGCCTTCCTGAAGGACGAGTCGCCCGAGGCTTGGGCGCGGGTGGTCGATCGTCTCCTGGCGTCCCCCCGCTACGGCGAGCGCTGGTGCCGGCACTGGCTGGACGTGGCCCGCTACGCGGACACGACCGACGGCAACGTCGACGGGAGGGAGGACAGCCGCCTCGTCAGTTCCGCGGCCTATCGCGACTGGGTCGTCCGAGCGTTCAACGACGATCTTCCCTATGACCGCTTCCTCATGAAGCAACTGGCTGCCGACCTGCTCCCGCCCGAGAACGGGCGCCGCGATCTCGAGGCTCTGGGCTTCCTGACGCTCGGCCGGCGCTTCGAGAACAACGTCCACGACATCATCGACGAGCGGCTCGACGTCGTCGGCCGCGGGCTCCTGGGCCTTACGCTCTCCTGCGCGCGCTGCCACGACCACAAGTTCGACCCGATCCCGACCCAGGACTACTACTCGCTCTACGGCGTCTTCGCCGCGTCGAAGGAAAAGGTCGTGGAGCGCGCGGGCGCCGTCACGGACGGCTACCGGCAGGAACTGGCGCGTCGGAACAAGGCCCTGCAGACGTTCATCCGCGAGCGCGGGCTGGAGGTGCAGGCCCACGTGCGCCGGCACGTGCGCGACTACCTCGTGGCCCAGGTCGCGGCGCCGTCCGCGGAGGTCGACCCGCTCCTCGTGCCGCACGTGAAGTCCTATCTGTCCAAGCCGTCCCCGGTCTGGAGTCTCTGGACGGCGCTCCGCAAAGTCCCGGAGGCGCAGCTGGCCGAGCGGACGCCGGAGCTGCTCCGCGAGCTCGGGCCGCAGCTCTGCGCGGCGGTCGTGGCGGAGTTCTCCTGGCCGGCGCCCCGCACGATGCGCGAGGTCGCCGAACGCTACGGCCGTCTGCTGGAGGAGGCCGAGGCAGACCGGGAGGAGCGCTCGGACCTGCAGGAGCTCCGCGCGGTGCTGCACGGGCCGAAGGCGATCCCCGTGCTCGCCGCGGCCCCGGACAACGTCCAGCACGAGTTCTTCGATAACGCCGCGGGCTACGAGATCACCTACCTGAAGGGGAAGATCGCGCGCTGGGAGATCGCCGGTCCCGGCGGCCCCTCGCGGGCGCTGGCCCTCGAGGAAAGCGCGCCGAAGAACAACCCCAAGGTCTTCAAGCGCGGCAATCCCTCCACGCCGGGCGAGGAGGTGCCGCGGCGCTTCCTCGCGGCGCTCGCCGGCGAGACGCGGCAGCCGTTCACGGAAGGGGGCGGGCGCCTGGAACTCGGCCGGGCGATCACCTCGTCTGAGAACCCGCTCACGGCCCGCGTCTGGGTCAACCGCGTGTGGATGCAGCACTTCGGCGCGGGGCTCGTGACCACGCCGAGCGACTTCGGGCGCCGCAGCGACCCGCCCTCGCATCCCGAGCTGCTCGACTGGCTGGCCGCGCGCTTCATGTCGGAGGGGTGGTCCACCAAGAAGCTCCACCGCCTCATCCTGCTGTCCGCGACGTACCGGCAGGCCAGCGACGACCGGCCGGAGGCCCGCGCGATCGACCCGGACAACCGCCTGATCTGGAAGATGAACGCCCGCCGCCTCGACTTCGAAGCGATGCGGGATTCGCTGCTGGCGGTCAGCGGCCGCCTCGACCCCCGGATGGGCGGCCCCGCGGAGGTCCTCACGTCGCAGCCGTACTGCCGGCGCCGTTCGGTCTACGGCTTCGTGGACCGGCTCAACCTCTCCGGCGTGCTGATGTCCTTCGACTTCGCCAATCCGACCGCGCACGCGCCCGGCCGCCACTTCACCACGGTGCCGCAGCAGGCGCTCTTCATGATGAACAGCCCCTTCATGCGCGAGCAGGGCCGCGGCCTCGCCGCCCGGCTGGAGGCCGGCGCGACCGACGCGCGCATCCGTCAGCTCTACCGCTGGGTCTTCGGCCGCGCGCCGACGGACGTCGAGCTCACGGCGGGCACCCGCTTCCTGCGCGAGGCCGAGCACGCGCAGACGGCGGCCGTCGTCCCTGCGTGGTCGTACGGCTACGGGGAGTTCGACGAAGCCGCCGGCCGCACGAAGGACTTCCGGCCGCTCGGCACCTTCACCGGCGATTCCTGGCAGAACAGCGCCTACCTGCCGGACGCGGAGCTCGGCTGGCTGATGCTCGACGCGACCGGCGGGTATCCCGGCGAGGACCTGCGCCACGCCGTGATCCGCCGCTGGACGGCGCCGCAGGACGGCACGGTGTCGATCGACGGCACGGTGAAGCTGCTCCACGACGCCGACGTCTACAAGGGCTCCATCCGGGTCCGGATCGTGTCGTCCCGCCGGGGCCAGATCCTGACGAAGATCGTGGGGCCGGGCGAGGTGGCGGCGGCCGTCGACGCGCTCGAGATCCGGGCCGGCGACACGCTCGACTTCATCGCGGACTGCCTGGACAACGTGGCCTACGACCGCTTCGGCTGGGCGCCGCAGCTTCGGATGGGGGAGCGCCGCTGGAGCGCCGAGGCGGACTTCGCGGGGCCGTCCGAGGCGCCGCTGGGGCCCTGGGAGAAGTACGCGCAGGTCCTTCTGGAAACGAACGAGTTCGTCTTCGTCGACTGAGGAGATGCCCATGAGCGACTCTCTGCCGCTGTCGCGGCGCGAATGGCTGGCGCGGGCCGGCGTCGGCTTCGGCGCGCTCGCGATGGCCGACCTGCTCGCCAGCGTCGGCCTGGCGCAGGAGGCCGCCGTGCGGAACCCGCTGGAGCCGCGGCGGCCGCACTTCGCGCCGAAGGCGAAGCGGGTGATTCAGCTCTTCGCCAACGGCGGACCGGGCCAGATGGATACCTTCGACCCGAAGCCCGCGCTCGACAAGTACGCGGGGAAGGAGCTCTCCGTCGAGCGGCCCCGCCCGGGCAGCTTCGGGGCGGCGTTCCCGTCGCCCTTCAAATTCCGCAAGTACGGGCAGAGCGGCACCGAGGTCAGCGAGATCTTCCCGCATCTCGCGGAATGCGTGGACGATCTCTGCGTGATCCGCTCGATGAAGACCGACAATCCGCTGCACGACTCCTGCATCTTCCTGATGAACTGCGGCGAGGCGCGTCAGACCCGGCCGAGCATGGGCTCCTGGCTGACCTACGGTCTGGGCTCGGAAAACCAGAACCTGCCGGGCTTCGTGGCGCTCTGTCCCGGGGGCTATCCCGACTGCGGGTTCCGGAGCTGGGCGTCGGACTTCCTCCCGGGCGCGTACCAGGGGACCTTCCTGAACACGCAGTACTCGCGGCCCGAGCAGCTGGTGCAGTATCTGCGCAACGACGTGCTGGCGCCCGCGGACCAGCAGAACCAGCTCGACCTGCTGCAGGCGCTCAACCGCGAGCACCAGGCGCGGCGGCGGGAAGAGGCGCCCCTCGAGGCGCGGATCCAGTCCTTCGAGCTCGCCTCGCGGATGCAGCTGGAGGCCACGGAGGCCTTCGACCTCGAGCGCGAGCCCGAGTCCGTCCGGACCCTTTACGGGCCGGGCAAGCAGGCTCAGCAGTTGATCCTGGCCCGGCGCCTGGTCGAACGCGGCGTCCGCTTCGTGCAGGTCTGGACGGGCCTCGGCATCCCCTGGGACGATCACCAGGACCTGGACACGCATCACCGGAAGCTGGCCTTCGACTGCGACCAGGCGATCGCCGGCCTGCTGCGGGACCTCAAGCAGCGGGGACTCCTCGAGGACACGCTGGTCGTCTGGGGCGGCGAGTTCGGCCGCACGCCGATGGCGCAGATGCTCGGCGGAAAGGTGAACGGCCGCGACCACAACCACTTCGGCTTCTCGATGTGGATGGCGGGCGGCGGCGTGAAGGGCGGCATGGTCTACGGCGCGACCGACGAGCTGGGCCTGAAGGCCGTCGAGAAGCCCGTGCACGTGCACGACCTGCACGCGACGATCCTGCACCTGCTGGGGCTCGATCACGAGAAGCTGACGTACCGCCACGCAGGCCGCGACTTCCGCCTGACGGATGTGCACGGGAAGGTGCTGCACGACCTGATTGCGTGAGGCCTACTTGGTGCCGAAGACGTTGGCGTAGCGGTAGTAGACCTCGAGGGTGAGGGCGTTGATCGCCGTCGAATAGACGCGGCCGCCGCCGGCGCGCGACCAGATGTCGAGCGGGTCCCAGGAGCCGCTGCGGCAGCCCGCCGCCCCGGCCAGCTGGTTCTTCACGAGCGCGGCTTTCATGTTTTCGTTCCAGGCGCGCCACTTGGCGCCGTCCGGCCCGTCGAACTGGAAGAGCGCGAGGCTCGCGTAGTACCAGTAGTAGAAGTCGATACGGCCCTCCTCCCAGACCGGCTTCACCTGCAGCAGCTGGTCGCAGCCGTTCCAGAGCCGGGGGTCGGCGCGGTTCTTGTCGATGAAGATGCGCGACATGATCGCGATCGAGGTCGGCGAGAGCCAGCGCTCCCGCAGGTTGGCGCTCGGCTTGCGCGTGTAGCCGGCGCGGCCGTAGCTGGCGTCGGTGACCTCGTCCATCCAGGCGCGGATGCCGTCGTAGGACTCCTTCGGGAACGTCAGCCCCGAGAGGTCGGCGCTCTTGAGCGCCATCGCGGCCCAGCCGGTGACGGACGTGTCGTTGTCCCCGCACCTCGCCGTGTAGCGCCAGCCCTTGCCGGTGTTCTGCACCGCGACCAGGAAGTCGATGGCCTTCTGGGCGGGGCCCGCGAGCGGCCCGGCGTTCGTCATCCCGTAGGCCTCCGAAAGCGCCAGCGCGGCGATTGCGTGGTTGTACATGTAGTGCCCGCGGCGCGGGCCGACGCAGCCCTCGGCGTCCTGCTGCGCCATCAGCCACTTGACACCGTCGCGCACGACCTCGCCGAACTTCAGCGTGCGGCCGGGCAGCTGCGGGTCGCGGACCTCGTCGCGGGACAGGTGGGAGTAGCCGGCCCCGAGGAACGCGAGCAGCGAGAGGGAGGTGACGCCGACGTCGTAGTCGCGCGAGCCCGAGCCGGAGCAGCCGTCGCGGGCGCAGCCGTTCGTGTAGGTGGCGGCGCCCCAGGAACCGTCGGGCGACTGGTGGCGGGCGAGCCAGCGCAGCGCGGCGCGGACCGCGTCCTCGGTGCCGCCGCCGCCGCCGCGGGCGACGAGGTTCTCGCGTCCGCCGAAGCGCGCGCCGTAGCGCCCGCTGTTGCCGCCGCCGGAGCCCACGCCCAGCGAGTCGGAGACGCCGCCCGCCTGGGAGGCCTGCCGGCCGCGGAAGCCGCTCGTCCCGCCCGGCGTGTAGGAGAAGAAGCTCTTCGAGTCGCCTTTCATGGCCCGGTAGTCTTCGTTGTCGGCGCTTTCGTGGTGGTCCGAGAGCTTCGCGTCGGGGAAGAAGATGGCCGGCTCGTCCAAGGGCGTCGCCGCGTCGTCGACGGGCGCGCCCTTGCGCTCGAAGAGGTCTCGCGGCCGCTCGATCTCGGCGAGCTCCGGCGCGCGGGCGGAGAGGCGGACCTCGACGGCCCCTTCGTCGATCGCGATGGAGCGCTCGACGGCGATGAGGGCGCCGGCGAGGAGCAGGACGACGTGGAGGCCCGCGGAGATGAGCCACCAGGGCGCGTTCGAGAGCCAGCCGAACCAGGAGATCGCGGCCTTCGGCGCGACGGGCGCCGGGTCGGGGTCCTCGTTGATGGAGCGCCACACGATCCCGCTCATGAAGATATAACCCTCCGCGGGTCCCCGGGGTGGCGGGGCGATGCTCCTTGACGGAGGGGGAGGGCGCTGACAGAATGCTGCCCATGCCGCGGGCCCTGGTCGCGCTGTTTTTCGCTCTCCTTCCGTCGCTCGCGTGGGCCCAGACGCAGGCGCCCCCCGACACCAAGCCCGCGCGCGAACGCCACCGCCTGCAGGAAAAGGAGCCGCCTCCGCCCGAGGGCCCCTGGGGCCCCGAGGAAGTCGGCCTGACCTGGCACAACCCGATCTGGCGCGGGCTGGTCGGCACGGTCGGCTCGTACTCCGGCGCCAGCCTCACTATGAGCGTCCCCGAGGGCCTGGCGGCCACGAGCGACGGCGTCAATCCGCCGGTCTTCGAGACTCTCCAGTATCATGACGAGCATTTCCGGGCGATCAGCGGCGGCCTCACGGCCGACCTGGATATGTTCCGTCTTTCGCTCACCTGGTTCCAGGGGACCTACGACGCGCACGCCACCTACACTAGAGATGACGGCGTTTCGCGGCAAAGCCAGGACCTCGACCTGCACGGGAACGTGCACGGGTTCCGCCTCGGGGGGTACTGGCCGGCGTTCCGCTACCGGGACACCCTGCTGGAGGCGTCGTTCGGCCCCGCCGTGAGCGTGGGCTGGCTGCATCAGGAGACGGACAGCATTCCCGGCGTCGCACTGCGGCGCGACACCATCGACGTCCTCACGGGCTCCTTCGGCCCGAAGGCGTCCGTCCGCCTGCTCTTCGGGCGGATGGAAGTCGAGGTGGACGCCGACTACTCGTTCCTCACCGGATCGGTGCGCGGCTGGACGAAGGAATTCTCGGCGGGGGTCGGATACAAGTTCTGAGGCCATCCCTGCCTCATTCGACGCCGCGGCCCCGCCGGCCGTTCACAACTTGGTCAGGACCTGGGTGCTCCCGCTGGGATTGTCGGTGAGGTTGAAGGTCTGCAGGTTGAAGGTCCGGTTGGTGGCGTCGTAGAGCAGGAACGCGAGCATGCGGTGGCCGCAGTCGGGGCAGCGCCCGCGCTTCTCGTACTGGTTCTTGAAGACGGCCAGCAGCACGCCGCAGCGGCACTTCACGAGCGATTCGTTCGGGGGCTCGGGCTCCGCGATGAGGCTGGGGCCGTCCGACTTCCGCGGACCGGAGATCGGCACGACGGTCGTGGCGCTCGCGGAGGGCTGGTCCTCGCCGGCCAGGTAGTTCAGGGTCACGGCCTTCTGGCCCGCGGGCGCGTCGTTCGAGATGCGGATGTCGAAGCGTCGCCCGCAGGTTTCGCAGGTCTCCTGCTTGCCGTGGTCTCCTGGCCCCACTTCCACGAGGATCCCGCACATGCAGCGCAGGCGCCAGGAGACGGGGGCCTCGGGGGGCGGGGGAGGAGGCGCGACGCTCGGCGGAGGCGGGAGACGGCGGAAAAGCCGACGGGTCCCCAGCTTCCTCCTGAGCCGCATACGGGCTAATTATAGGCCCTCAGGCTTTTCCTGGGATGGAAAAGCGTGAAAAATTGCATCTCCCGGCAACGCTAACCGATCGGGGTCCCCGAGCGTCTAATGAAGAAGCATTCGGGGAGGGAATCGGATGCAGAAGGTCCTCATCGGGGTTCTCACGCTCGTGGCGCTCTTCTTCGCCGCGGACCGCGCGCGACTGGGCGAACGGCTGCGCGTCCTGGAAAGCCGGAGCCCGGCGCCGCCGCGGCCCAAGGGGGCCATCGCAACGCCTGCGCGGGTCGAGCCCGCCCCGGTTCCGCCCTTGACCGCGGAGCCCGTCGCCGCTGCGCCCGCAGCGGCCTCCTCGACGACGGTGCTCGATCGCGCCCAGACCTACGTCACTCGGGCCATCGAAGACGTCGAGGGCGTCCTGGGGAACGTCAGGACGGGATTCCTGGTCCTCAACCGCAAGCCCGTCGGGGAGGACCTCCTCGGCCTCTCGGACTCGCAGAAACGGGCCATCGACGACCTGAAGCGGACCCGCGACCTGCAGACGAAGATCTACAAGGACCAGATCCAGGCGATCGAGGGGCAGACCGACCTGGCGATCCGGCAACTCCTCACGGCGGAGCAATTGGCGATCTACCGGGGGGAGACGACCGGAGAACTCCGAACCAACGATTTTGCCTTCCAATCCTTCGACGCTCCCTCGCCCGACGTCCCGAAGTCCGGCTACCTCGGCGTCTCCGCGACGAGCGCGCCGGGGGGCGGGGCGAAGATCGAGCAGGTGATGCCCGACAGCGCCGCAAGCACGTTCGGCCTCCAGGCGGGCGACGTCATCCTCGACTTCAACGGGGAGAAGGTCAGCGACTTCGCGGGCCTGACGACGAAGATCCGCTCCACCGTGGAAGGGGCCGCGGTCGTCATCAAGATCAACCGCGGCGGGACGGAGTTCTATCAGAACGTCGTCCTGGGCGGGCGCAAGTAGCCCGGCTCAGTTGTTCAGGGCCCCCAGGTCGATCCAGTTCTGGATCGTCTGCTGGTCCTGAAGGGACATCGGCGGGCCGCCCTGCGGCATCCGCACGCCGCAACCCGGATTGTCCATGCTGATCTTCTTCCAGACGAAGCTCGACAGGTGGTTCCCGGCCACCACGCGCAGAACGTTCCCCCCGAGGTCCGGGCACGCCGACGGCACGCCGACCCAGCTCGCGTAGGTGGCCGCCGGGCTCGACAGGTTCATGTCGGGCACCTCCTGCGCCCCGGCTCCCGACGTGTGGCAGGTCTGGCACTGGGCCTGCACGATCGGCCAGACGTCGTTTGAGAACGACACCGTCTGGATTACCGTGGGCAGCAGGGCCACTTCGTTGGTGTTCAGGTCCTGGTTGCCGGACGTGTCCCGCGCGCGGACGACGAAGTACGTCGGCACGCCCTGCGGGATGTTCGTCAGGGCCGCCGAGGTCGCGCCGGGAGGCGTCGTGAAATCGGGGGCGCCGAAGTTGTAGCAGCCCGACATGTTCGAGACGAACACGTCGTAGACCAGGGCGCTCGCGGGGTCCTGGGCATCGGTCGCCGGCGTCCAGGACACGGTGGCCGTCATGGTGGCGACGGCGAAGAGGAAGATCGTCGCGCCCGAGGCGCCGGCGGTCCCGGCGCCGTTGACCGTCCCGTTCGGCAACGCGCTGACGGTCGAGCCGGGCGAGACCGCGCCCGAGGGTGTCGTGAACGCCGACGCGCCGGCAGGGTTCGTCCCCGTCCCCGTCGTCGCGGGGGTCGAGCCGGTCTGCGGGATGCTCGTCACCGGATTCGTGACGCTGGTGCCGGGAATCGTGACGGGGGTGCCCGTGCCGTTCGGAATGGTCGTGGGCGGGATGGTCGTCACGGGGTTGCTCGGGATGATCGTCGTCGGGGTGCCGGGAACCGTCGTGGTCGGCACGTCCGGGGACGTGACCGACCGCGCGCCATTAAACGTCGGGCGCGTGACGTCCGTGCTCGCGTTGGTGGTGAAGGTGAACGAGTCGGGGCTGATGCTTCTCCCATTCGGGTCGGAGATCCCCGTGGTCATGTCAACGGTGTAGACCGTGCTCGGCGCGAGGGGGTCCATCGGGATGATGGTGGCGACCCGGTTGCACGGCATGAACGTCACGGTCGTCGGGACCCTGCCGTTCGCGTCCGAGAGCACCAGCGTTGAGGGCGTGACGCTGCTCGCGAGGATCGCGTCGTTGAACTGGACGGTGATGACCGGCACCCTCGAGACGTTCGCGGTTCCGGCCGCCGGGGAGCGGGACGTGACGCCCGTCGTCTGGCCCGGCCCGCCCTGGCCCTGGATGCAACTGGGGATGATGAGCGCCGCCGCCGCGAGGCCCAGCGCGGTCAGGGCCGCCCAGGCGGCCGTCCGTCGGCCGGAGTTCATGGCTTCGGGTTGCGTGGACATTCGATCCCTCCTTGCACCCGCTGTTCGCGCCTTGCGTGCGCCATCGAGAGTGATGAAGCGAGCGTGAAGGATCCGTTACGCCGGAATGGAACGGGGAGGGGGGCGAAGAAGCAAACCGCTTGTTTCTTCGCGTTATTTTACCGTGCCGTCCTCGAGGATGACGACCCGCTTGACCTCGGTGGCTCGACCGCTGCCCGTGTCGATGGTCGCGAGCGCGCCGCAGAGGCGGACGTCGCCGGTGGCGACCTCGAAGTGGGCGGGCATGCCGGTGGTGAAGCGGTGGAGGACGCGGTCGACGCGGCGGCCGATGACGCTCTCGTAGGGGCCGGTCATGCCGCAGTCGGTGATGTAGGCCGTGCCCTGCGGCAGGATCCGCTCGTCCGCGGTCTGGATGTGCGTATGCGTCCCGAAGACGAAGCTGGCCTGGCCGTCGAGCCACCAGCCCATCGCGATCTTCTCGCTGGTCGCTTCGCAGTGCATGTCCACCGCGATGACGTTCGTCTTGCTGCGCATCTCGGCGATGATCTTCTTCGCGGTCACGAAGGGGCAGTCGCAGTGGGTGTTCATGAACACCCGGCCCTGGAGGTGGATGACGCCGATCTTGGCGCCGCTCGCCGTCTCGATGACGACGTGGCCCTTGCCGGGCTGGTCCGCCGGGTAGTTCGCGGGGCGGATCAGGCCGGGCGTGCGGTCGATGTAGGGGATGATCTCCTTCTTGCCCCAGATGTGGTCGCCGCCCGTGATGACGTGGACGCCGGCCCGGAAGAGCTCATCCGCCTCCGAGGGCATGAGCCCCGAGCCGCCGGCGAGGTTCTCGCCGTTGGCGATGACGCAGTCGACGAGCTCCCTCCGGCAGTACTCGCCGATGCGGTTGATGATGATCGAGCGGCCGGGCTTGCCGACCACGTCCCCGATCGCCAGAATTCGGACTTTCACGACTACCTCGCGTACTCCACGAAGCGGCTCTCGCGCATCACGGTGACCCGGATCTCGCCGGGGTAGGTCAGCTGCTGCTCGATCTGCTTGGCGATGTCGCGCGCCAGCGTGACGGCCTGCGGATCGCTGACCTTGTCGCAGTCCACGAGCACGCGGATCTCGCGGCCGGCCTGGATCGCGTAGACGCCCGTGACGCCGGGCTGCGAGCGGGCCAGGGTCTCGAGCTCCTGGATGCGCTTGATGTAGCGGTCGAGCGACTCGCTGCGCGCCCCGGGGCGGGACGCGGAGATCGCGTCGGCCGCGGAGGCGATGACGGTGTAGACGAAGTTCGCGTCGGGGTCGTTGTGGTGGTTCGCGGCGGCGTCGACCACCTCCTTGGGCTCCTCGAAGCGCTTGAGCAGCTCGCCGCCGATGACCGGGTGCGAGCCCTCGAACTCCTGGTCGACCGCCTTGCCGATGTCGTGGAAGACGCCGCAGCGCTTCGCCAGGCGCTGATCGAGCTTGAGCTCCGCGGCCATGACGGACGACAGATGGGCCACCTCGCGGACGTGCTGCAGCACGTTCTGGCCGTAGCTGGTGCGGTACTTCAGGCGCCCGAGCAGCGTCACCAGCTTCGGGTGCACGTTCATGATGTCCTGCTCGCGCAGGAACTCCTTGCCCACGTTGTTGATGTGCTCCTCCATCTCCCGCTTGGTCTGCTCGGTGATCTCCTCGATGCGGGTGGGATGGATGCGGCCGTCGATGATCAGCTTCTCCATCGAGCGGCGCGCCATCTCGCGGCGGACGCCGTCGAAGGCCGACAGCACGATGACGCCCGGGGTGTCGTCGACGATGACGTCGACGCCCGTGGCGCGCTCGAAGGCGCGGATGTTGCGGCCTTCGCGGCCGATGATCCGGCCCTTCATGTCGTCGCTCGGCAGGTCGACCACCGTGACGACGGAGTCGGCCGTGTGGGACGCGGCGAAGCGCTGGATCGCCATCGAGATGACGCGGCGCGCCTCGGTTTCGGCGTTGTCCTGCGCGCTCGCGAGCCGCTTGCGGATCAAGTCGGCCTTCTCCTTCTCGAGCTCCGGCTCCAGCTTGTCCAGGAGGAGCTTGACCGCGTCCTCCTTGGTGAGGCCGGCGATCTTGTGGAGGGTGGCCTTCTCCTCCTCGATGACCTTGTTGACCTCTCGCTCCTTCGCGGTGATCTCGTTCTCCTTGCGGTCGACGTTCTTGGAGCGGGCGTCGACGGACTGCTCGCGGCGCTGGAGGTCGTCCGCGCGCTTGTCGATGACGTCTTCCTTCTTGGTAATGCGGTTCTCGTACTGCCGGAGCTCGTTGCGCTCCTCGCGGATCTGCTTGTCCGCGTCGTCCTTGACCTTGGCGGCGTCGGCCCGGGCCTGGGCGAGCGACTTTTCGCCGGTGACGGTCGCCTCGGCGATGATGCGGGCGGCTTCGACGGAGGCCTTGCTCTTCTTGGACTGGGCGATCAGGATGTACGCGACGGCGAATCCCGCGGCCAGCCCCGCGACGGCTCCGCCGACTAAGTATGCGATCATGAAGGTCGTCCCTTTCTAGTCAATGAGGCGGGCGACCGGCGGGCCTTGAGGAGTGCAACGGGCGGAACAAAGACGGACCGGGAGCGGGGAAGAGGGTGCTACTGAACGCGTCTCTCCATCCGAATGTCCCTGCCGGGGTCTATTTCCTGATACCGTTGTTCTCGTTAAGGCGGTACGCCGTGACGTCAGCCATCTATATAAACCCTTCGCTCATTTAGGGTCCTTCATGCGAAGGGGGACTTTGCGCTATTCTAAAGAGCTTATCGGTCCTGTCAAGTCTCAGGCTTAACGGGATCCAGACAATCGACTCATTTTGTTAATTGTTAATTGCTTGATTCCTTGTCGGTCGGCGTCATACTTAGTGACAGTTCGATTGTCGGGCGGGGATGGCTGATCCGGGGTTCCGATCGCCGATCCACCTTCCCAACGACCCGGGAGTGCGCTCCACCGAGCCCTCCCGCCTATCGTTGCGGACTCGCCGATCGGGCGACGCGATAAATGCCGAAATTCATCGTCCAGTTCCAGGGACAGGAATCGACCGCCGAGCTCAAGCCCGGCGCGAATTCCGTCGGACGTCAATCCAATTGCACCATCCCGCTCAAGGACTCGACCCTCTCCCGGCTTCATTGTGAGGTGATCCTGGCCGGGGCCGTCGCCACCCTCGTCGACAAGGGCAGTCGGAACGGCACGCTTCTCAACGGTAAGAAAATCGAGGCCCAGGTCCTCCAGCCCGGCGACAAGATCCAGATCGGCGCCACCACTCTCTGGTACGAAAAGAGGAACGTCGCCGCGGAGGCGCCCAAGACGGCGTCCGTCGCCCCCGGCGGGGCGTCGCCCGCCCCCTCGACCCGCCGGACCGCGCCGCCGCCTCCGACCGAGGCCGCCCGCAAGCCCGCGACCGCCGCGGTCCGCCCCGCGCCGGCGGCTCCCCCGACCATCCCCCAGCTCCAGGACTACGCCTTCCACGGGAAGGCGGGAGGCCACGCCGGGAAGGTCGTCGCGGCCATCCTGGTCGTCGCGGTGCTCGGCGGCGCCGCCTTCCTGGGGAAGAAGTTCCTCTCGATGCCCGCGGCCGCCGTCGAGGACACCGAAAACCTGGTCCTCCGGAACGCCCACTTCGACATCGTCGCCAACGGCAAGCCCGACGCCTGGGTCCTCCGGCCCACGCTGAGCGGCGAGAAGTCCTCCTGCGCGGTGTCGGTCGATCCGGCCCGCGGACGCAACGGCACGGCCGGGCTGCTGCTCGACAAGACCGGCGGAGCGGGCGACCTGGTCGCCGAATGCGGGTTCCAGGACGACCTGCCGCTGCCCCGGGGCAGCGCGGTGACCGCCTCGGCCTGGGCCTTCTTCGACAACTTCAACGGCTGGGCCGCCCTCAAGGTCGAATGGCTCCGCAGCGCCAAGGGGGCCGCGCTGGCCGAGGAGTACTCGGACCCCGTCAAGGCGTCGAGCTGGCAGGAGATCAAGGGCGTCTTCAACCCGCCCGCCGGCGCCGGCGCGTTCCGCTTCTCGCTCGCGATCCTCGGCCGCAGCGGCCGCGTGTTCTTCGACGACGTCACCGTGAAGACGCAGCCGGGCGCGGCCGCGGGGCTGGAGAAGAAGGTCGGCCAGTACCACAAGGTCCAGTCGACCCGCGCCGGGGTGCTCCAGATCGAGCTCCGCGGCGGGCGGCGCACGCTGACCAACATCGCGCTGCGCCTCGAGAGCGAGCGGGAAGGGGCGAGCCCCCAGGCCGTGTCGACGGACGTCAGCGCGACGCCCGACGAGAACAGCCTCGCCTTCGAGGGCAAGATGGTCAACCCCCTCGACTTCCGCGAGATCGTCTTCGAGGAGCGCGTCGGCTCCGTCGACGGGCTCACGAACGTCGAGTACCGCTTCCGCGGCGACTCGCTCAAGCAGGTCGACCGCGTGACGGTCGCGCTGACGCTGCCGCGCGTGGACGGCACCCCGCGGGGCATCCCCGACGGCGGCGAGCCCACGGACCACATCGTCTGCGGCAGCGAGGACGGCGACTTCGCCATCGAGTACCTCGAGCCCGCCACGGTCAAATTCCGCAACATCGACGGCCGCCTGCGGGTCTTCCAGACCTGGAAGGTGGACCCGACGGCCGAGGACCCCTCCTTCGCGTTCCGCATCAAGGAGTCGGGCGGCGGCGCGGGCCCCGTCGACTTCTGGGGTGCGCTGGGCGAGATGAAGGCGCAGAAGAAGCACGGCGAGGCGCTCTCGCTGGCGCGCGAGCAGGTCAAGAAGGTCCGCGAGGCGGCGGTGAAGGAGCGCATGGACGGCGAGATCCGCAGCCTGCAGGAGGACGAGCGCCGCGACTGGGCGGAGGCGCAGGCCCAGGCGTTCCAGGGTCGCATCTCGCGCCGCCCCGAGCTCGTCGACAAGGCCCGCGAGGTCCTGCAGGGCTTCCTTCGCAAGTGGGCCGGCGAGGGGAGCGAGCTGAAAGCCAAGAAGCTCCTGGAGGATCTCGAGAAGGAGCTCGCCTCCGTCACGACGGGCGACGCCGATCGCCCGCGCCGGATCTTAGATCGCGCCAAGAAGTGCGTCGAGGGCGGCAAGCGCGCCCTGGCGCAGACGCTGCTGCAGACGCTGGTCGCCCGCTATCCGTCGAGCGAGGTGACGGCCGAAGCGCAGCAGCTCCTCAAGACCCTGAGCGAATGAGATAGCCCCTCGGCCCCTTCGGGGGCGGGGGGGATTGTTCCGGCTGTGTACTGAGTACTTTGTACTGGGTACTGGAATGGGTTTTGGGGTAGACATCGGCTCGTCGGCGGTCAAGGTGGTCAGCGTCCGTCGCACGTTCGGCGGCTACAAGGTCGTCGGCGCGGCGCGGCGGCGCGTGGCCAAGGGCGCCGAGCGCCCGGCCCTCCAGAAGGCCGTCACGGAGGCGCTGGGGCCGCGCAACGGCCAGAGCGCCGGCGTGGTCGGCCTCTCGGGCCGCGACATCAACCTCCAGCTCGTCCAGCAGCCCGCCATGAAGCCCCTCAACTACCGGGTCATGATGGGCTACGAGCTCGACCAGCGCCGGGGCGAGGCCACGGACATGTACCTCGACTACTGCACGCTGCGCGAGCCCGACCAGTTCTTCCCGCAGTACCTCGCCTGCATCGGCATCGGGAAGAGCGCCTACGTCGACGACCGCATCGACCTGCTCGTGAAGTCGAACGTCGACGTCCGCGACGCCGTGCCGAACTCCTTCGCGCTCTATACGGCGTACCGCGCCTCCTACGACACCGAGCCCGGCACCGCGCTGCTCCTGGACATCGGCTCGGACAACATGGACATCGCGTTCGTGCGGGCGGGGCGCCTGATCTTCGCCCGCAACATTTCCTCCGGCGCCCGCAACTTCGACTCGCAGATCGCCGGCGTCATGGAGATCTCGGCCGAGGAGGCCGAGGCCCTCAAGGTGAGCGCCGCCAACCTCGGGCCTTCGGAGAACCCCGAGGACGAGGAGAAGGAAGACTCGATCCGCGGGCCCGTCCGCTCCGCGGCCGGCCAGCTCTCGGGCTTCATCACCTCGTCGATCAACCACGCGAAGATGCAGCTCAACGACAAGGAGCTCGCGGTCGACAAGGTCTACCTGTCGGGCGGCGGTGCGCGGATCCGGGGCCTGGTGGAATACCTCTCGGGCGCCCTCAAGATCCCGGTCGAGCTGCTCGACCCTTTCCGCAAGGTCGACACCTCGGCGGTCGAGAAGCTGGGCGGCTCGGCGCTGCGCGAGCTCCCGACCGACATGGCGGTCGCGCTCGGCCTGGCCCAGCTGGTCTCGCCGCCCGCGAACGCGACCTCGATCTCGATCCTCCCCGACAAGCTCAAGAAGCGCCGCGCCTTCTTCCACACGAACCTCTGGCTCGCGCTGGGCGGCGGCGTGCTCGCGGCGACGCTGCTGCTGCTGACCGGCCTCGCGGTCGTGCGCCGCAAGACGCAGACCGACCTCCTCGCCGACTTCCGCGCCCAGACCGCCGAGATCACCAAGCGGATGACCGAGATGGAGTCGCTGGAGCGCGACCAGCGCGAGACGACCGCGAAGTCCGACTACCTGCTCAGCCATCTCGCGGGCGGCCGCGTGCTGCTCGACAGCGTCGCGCGGCTCTCCAAGGCGCTGCCTCCGGAGATCCGCCTGCGCGACATGCGGATGTCCGATCCCGGCGCGCGGCGCGACAGCCGGCGCGACGACGACCGGATGCGGGCGGCCTTCACGGCGCGGCGCCGCGGCCTGGTCGTCGGCGAGGTCGAGTCCGAGACCGACCAGGAGATCCGGCTCAAGGGCCAGGGCGAGGCCTTCCGGGACGAGGACATCGTCGACGGCCTCAAGGGGGGCGTGATCCACTGGCCGGCCTTCGGGCGGGCGATCATCCTGACGGGCGAGATCGACGAGAACATCCGCGGCGGCCGCCGGGACGCGCTGAACGCGCTCCGGGACCAGCTGACGGACGCCTCGCGCGGCGTGCGCGCGACGATCGGGGACGTGAAGGCGTCCGACAAGCCCGGGTGGACCCAGTTCCGCGTGGAAATCAGCTTCGAGTAGGACGATGGAATACTTCTGGAAAGAGAACAAGAGGTTCGTGATCGCCGTGGGCGGCGGGCTCCTCTTCCTCATGCTCTACAACGGCTTCGTGCTGGGCCCGATCCGCGCGGCCGCCGCCGACGCCGTGCGGGCCCGCGTCCGCGAGAAGAGCGAGCTGGAGCGCAAGATGGCCCAGGGGGTGCCGACCGACGACGGCCTGGCCGCCGGGCGGAAGGACCGCGACCAGAACCGCAACGCGCTCGCCAAGATGACCCCCGAGGTCGCCTTCGCGATGCCCGAGAAGTTCCAGAAGCCGAAGCGCGAGAGCGTCAAGTCGTACTTCGACAACCTCAAGCTCGACCTCGTGAAGGACCTGCAGACCAAGGCGGTCGGCAACAAGGTCGCGATGCCCGCCAACCTCGGCCTGCCCAACGACATCAGCGACGAGACCGCGACCGAGGTCCTCTCGCGGCTCGCGGTGGCGGAGCGCATGATCATCCTGGCGGTCGACGCCGAGGTGGAGAAGATCGAGACGCTCGACGCCGAGTACGGGATGGACCGCGACGAGCGCAGCTCGAAGAAGAGCCAGTTCCTCACCAAGTACTCGGTGTTCATGAAGGTCACGGGCCGGGCGGAGACGATCTTCCGCATCCTCCACGGGGCGCAGAAGAAGGGGAGCTACCTGGCGCTGACCCACTTCGAGATCGGGCGCCCGGACGCGACGAAGGACTCGTTCGAGGCGTCGATCGGGGTGGCGCTCCTGAAGGTGGACGACAAGGCCGGGCTGGAGACCAAGTAGCGATGAATTTCTTCCGCGGCCTCAACAAGGAGCAGTGGACGGCGCTCGTCGCCGTCGCGCTCTCCTGCCTCTTCCTGCTCTTCGGCTTCGGCGGCGGCAGCGCGCCGGCGTCGGAGATCCCGAAGAACGCGGCCGAGGAGCCCTACGTCGGGCTGCGGCCCCGCTACGTCGAGATCCCGGACGAGAAGTTCGAGCGCTACTGGCAGCCGGGCAAGACCCGGATCTTCAGCGTGGAGTCCGGCCAGAAGCTGCCGCTCCCGATCCTCAAGGCGCCGGAGCCCCGCGAGGAGGAGATGCCGGTGCCGCCGTTCCGGCCCGGCCCGGTCTGGGAGGTCTACAACCGCCTCGCGTCGCCGCTGAAGTATCCGATGCTGACGCCGGGCTCGCCCGTCATCGCCGAGGCGAACCTGCCGACGGCGGCCGAGGTTGCGGACCTCTGCAAGCTGGAGGAACCGGCGGTCGCGGCCCGCCCCGACCTGCGCGACAAGAAGGAGCGCGAGTTCGCGATCATCCCGCTCAAGACCCCCGGCTCGAAGCCGATGGAGGTGAGCGAGATCACCGACGACGACCCCAACCTGCCCTTCGTGTTCTACAAGGACAAGGCCGGCAACCGCCGGCGCATCGACCGCGCCGCCGTCGGCGGCCCGATCCTGACCAACAACACCAACGAGCGGCAGTACCAGATCGACACCGAGAAGATCCGCTCCGGGCCCAAGGAGGTCGAGGAGCGCACCAGGCTCGCGAACTGGTGCCTGGAGCGCGGGATGCTTCCCGAGGCGAAGGCCGAGGTCAAGAAGGCCTTCGAGTCGCGGCGCGACAGCCTCGAGACGGTCCTGCTGCTGGGCAAGCTGGCGGTGGAGTCGTCCGACTTCGACACCGCCATCTCGGCCTTCCGGGCCGCGATGGACGCCGGCGGGCCGGCGGGCGAGCTCTGGTACGAGATCGGGACCTGCCTGCGCGCGATCTCCCTCCACGAGGGCGCGCTGGCGGCCTTCGAGAAGGCGGTCGAGTCGCAGCCGCGGCTCCACCGGGCGCGCCTGGCGCTGGCGCGGGCCTACGTCGAGACGGGCAACCACGCCGCGGCCATCGAGGCCGCGACGGACTTCTTCACCAAGATGGGCAACTCGCCCGACACCACCGCGGCCCACCGGGCCGAGGCGGCGCTGGTCCGCGGCCTCGCGTACATCCGCGCGGGCCAGCTCGACCGGGCGCGGGCCGACTTCGCCGAGACCCTGAAGGTCGACCCCGCGAGCGCGGAGGCGCTCAACGGCAACGGCGCGGCCTTCGCGCTGGAGGGCCAGTTCCCGCAGGCCGGCCCCGAGTTCGTGAAGGCGATCCGCGCGAACCAGTACCTGACCGACGCCTGGACCAACCTGGCGGCGCTCTTCCTGATGGGCGGCAAGTGGGCCGAGGCGGAGCAGCTCTCCGCGGCGGCCGCGCAGCGCGACCCGGCGTCCGTGGAGGCGTTCCTCGGGCTGGGCCTGGCGCAGCTGCTGGGCGGCAAGAAGGACGCGCCCAACAGCATCGGGCGCGCCGAGCAGATGGACCCGAAGCACCTGCAGGTCCTCATGGTCACGGGCCTCTTCCTGCTCCGGCAGGGCCAGGACGAGGAAGGCCTGCAGAAGTTCGTCTCGGCCCTGCGCCAGGAGTACCACTTCCTGCCCGCCTACTCGGGCGCCGCGGCGGCCTACCTGCGCACCGCGCGGAAGCTGGCGATGAACCGCGACGACGCGTCGGCCAAGAAGGCGGGCGAGCTGCGGATCAACGCCGCGACGCTGCTGCAGGCGATGCGCAACTTCGACCCCAACCGGCCCGGCGTCTGGACGGCGCTCGGCTGCGCCTACGCGGTCATGCAGCGCCCCGAGGACGCCCGCATGATGCTGCGCCAGGCGAAGGAGAACGACCCGCTCGTCTTCTACACCCGCGGCTACGTCGAGTACTACTATGCCGACGGGGACGACGCGACGCGGCTGGACCTCGCCCACCGCGAGTTCGAGCAGGCCGTGAAGCTGGAGACGACGGCCGTCGACCCGTTCTCGCAGCGGGTCATCGCGGACTGCAAGGCCGCGGTCGACCAGATCGAGCAGTGGCGGCGGACCTCGCTGCGCCTGATCGAGGAGTTCAACGGGCTCGACGCGAAGAACATCGGCTCCGGCTGGATCGAGACCGAGGGCCAGTACGGGATCCAGATCAGCCGCGAGGTGCACAAGGAGAAGGGCGGCCGCGGCAAGTTCGCGGGCAAGCAGGCCATCAAGGACTGGGGCCTCACGAGCCTTTCCCACGAGATCCCGGGCGCCGACTTCCACTCCTTCGAGATCACGCTGGTGCCCGAGAAGGTCACGGACAAGACGGAGTTCGGCGTCTCGATCTTCACGACCAAGACCGGCGACCACTGGTCCGGCCTGAGCGTCGGCTTCGATTCCAGCGGCAAGGCGCGGATCAGCACGAACTCGGCGGACCGCGACATGGACGGCCACGACTCGTCGATCGGCTGGACCGACGTCAAGGTCGCGCCGCCGAACCCGAAGGAGATCACGCTGAAGATCACGGTCGCCGAGGTGAAGCGCCAGCGGAGCTTCTCGGTCTCGTTCTGGAACGCGCAGAAGGGCGACTGGGTGGTGGCCGTGAAGGACCAGGGCTTCAACTCGACCCAGCAGGGCACCTGGCGGGTCGCCGCCTGGACGCGCGCGTGGAAGGACCTCGACGTGCTGCTCTACGTCGACAACATCCGGGTTCTGGATCAAGCGAGGAGATGAGTATGTCGGGATCCAGACGCGACGCCGGCTTCACCCTGATCGAGCTCCTGGTCGTGATCTGCATCATCGGGATCCTGGTGGCGCTGAGCGCGGTGGGCATCGTGAAGGCGATGGACTCCGCGCGGACGAGCTCGACGCAGACGATGCTGGACTCGATCTCGGGCGCGCTGGCCCAGTACGCGCAGCGCTGGGGCGATTACCCGCCCACGACGGTCGACGAGCTCGGGATCCGCGCGCCCAACGACGTCAACAACGGGATCGAGTCGCTGGTGGCCTGCCTCTCGTCGCAGAAGCGCGGCGGCGCGCTCTTCCACGCCGACGACCAGCTCGCCAACGTGGACGGCGACAGCGCGTCGGGCGCCAAGAAGTCGCTCAACTGGGTCTTCGGCGACGACCAGCTGCGCGAGTGGGTCGACAACTTCGGCTACACGATCATCTACATCCACCACAAGGACTATGCGAAGCCCCGGGCGGGGTTGACCGTCTACCGGTTCTCGAAGGACGGCGAGGAGTACAAGATCAAGCCCGAGGAGAACCCCGCCACGAAGGCGTTCAGCAGCCCGGACCGCTACCAGCTCCGCAGCGTCGGCAAGGACGGGAAGCCGGGCACCAGCGACGACATCAGGGCCAGCAACTAACCGACCCACCGGAGGCGAAGCGGGATGGCGGACCGGTCGCGTCGAGGCGTCACGCTCCTCGAGCTCCTCACGGTCCTGGTCATCTTCTCGCTGCTGCTCGGCATCACGGCGGCCTTCATGCAGGGCGCCAACCGTGACCTCGGCGTCGCGGCCGCGGCCAACCACGCGGTCGGCGTCCTCCGGGTCGCGCACCAGCAGTCGCGCAGCTCGACGGCGCCCTCCTGGGTCGTGCTCGACACCAAGCAGAACCGCATCTACATGCTCCTCAAGGAGACGGTCGGCGAGTGGCACCTGGAGGACATGGTGACGACGGGCGCCTTCGGCAAGGACGGCCGGGTGACGGGCGGCCACAACGTGCCGGGCCGCGTCGGGAAGGGCATCCAGCTCTCGGGCTCGTCGACGATCGCGTTCGGCGAGGTCCCCTTCTACGCGCCCGACCAGGGCGTGTCGATCGAGTTCTGGTTCCTGCGCCGCTCGGGGCGCGGCCGCGGCGTGCTGGCCTCGATCGGCAACGACATCGAGGTCTCCTCCGAGCCCGACGGCCACATCGAGGCGAAGGTCGGGACGCTGCGGACGAGCTCCGGCCAGATCCGCCTGCCCAACGACGCCTGGTGCTACCTGCAGCTGGTCTACTCGGGCCGCGAGCTCAAGCTGATCCTCAACCGCCGCGAGATGCCCGCCGTGTCCGGCAAGGTCCCCTGGGTCCCCGGCACGTCCTTCGCGGTCGGCGGCTCCGGGTTCACCGGGATCGTGGACGAGGTGAAGCTGGGCCTGATCATCCCCCGCGACGAGTACCTGCTGCCGCCCGAGTGCTCCTTCGCGTTCGCGGGCGGCTTCAAGCCCCCGGACTCCGGCGAGGTCGTCATCGCCTTCGACGCGGAAGGCCGCCTGGACCCCTCCGTCTCCCCGCAGCCCTTCACGTTCTCCGTGAAGTCTCCCGCCGACTCCAAGGAGATCACCGTCGGTCCTGGCGGCACTCTCCAGCGCTAGCGGGAAACAGGAAGCAGGAAACAGGAAACAGAAGAGTCGTACCCCCACCCCATCCCTCCCCTTCGGGGAGGGCGTTCGATCTCCCCTCCCTCCGAGGGAGGGGCAGGGGGGAGGGGGTGGTTCTTCTGTTTCCTGCTTCCCGTTTCCTGTTTCCTGTTTCCTGTTTCCTGTCGCTTGACTCCCCAGGCCTCAGGGGCTAGACTTAGGTATCTCATAGGGGGGACTATGAAGCTTCTCTTGATTCCGGCGCTCCTGTTGGCGACGGTTACCGGTCCAAGTGTCGCGGTCCGGATGGAATCCGACGGCGTTCGCGTGGGCTCGGAGCTCGTCACGGGCGCGGCGGTCAGCCTCAAGGAAGCGGGCGTCCCCCTGCTGGTGTCCGGCTCGGTCGTCGAGAGCCTCTCGGGCGAGACCCTCGCGGTGTCGCTCGGCGAGAAGCAGGTCGCGCTGGGCGCGGGCCTGCGCCTCACCCGCACGGCCGAGGGCTACGCCCTCTCCACGCACGGCCTGTCCTTCACGGTCGAGTCCGCCGGCAAGACGCTGACGGCCGACCGCAGCGCGTCGTTCAAGGTCACCGAGAAGGGCTTCGACTTCGGCGCCCTCGGCATCCTGGACGGCGCCTCGTTCGCCGCGAAGGTCGCGGGCGCGACCGCCGCCCCGGCGGTGTCGGCCCTGGCGGCCCAGGAAGGCGAAGGCCTGGTCTCCCCCGAGCGCGACACGCGCCGCGGCCGCAGCAAGACCCAGCGCCGCCTCTACTCGGTGGATCCGCTGGCCGGCGCCGAGGCCGCGAGCTCGATCGCGGTGCGCCAGATCCCGCGCGCGACGCCGGAAGGCGCCCCCTAAGGTCGCACGGGAATCCCCAATTCAGACCTGGGCAGAGTAACTCTGCGTTCTGGGGGGGATTTAACGCGTCAGGCCGGCGAACACGTCCGCGATCCGCTCCGCCGCCCGTCCGTCCCATAGCGGCGGCACCACGCCCTTCTTGAACGTCCCTGCCAGGGCCTTCTCGACCTCCGCCTCCAGGCGGCGGTAATCGAAGCCGATCAGCAGGTTCGTCCCCAGCGTCACGGTGACGGGGCGCTCGGTGTTCTCGCGCAGCGTCAGGCAGGGGACGCCGAGCCAGGTGCTCTCCTCCTGCACGCCGCCGGAGTCGGTGATGACCACGGTCGCGCGGCGCTCCATCGCGAGGAACTCGAGGTAGCCGACCGGGTCGATGAGGTGCAGGCGCTCGGGAGGGCGGAAGCCCGGCAGCGCCTTGATCTTGGCCGCGCTGCGCGGGTGGACCGGGAAGACGACCGGGAGCCTCGCGGCGATCCGGCTCAGCGAGTCCAGGAGCGGAGCGAGGGTCGCGGGGTCGTCGACGTTCGACGGGCGGTGCAGGGTCACGAGCGCGAAGGGCGGGGCGACGGGGCCCGGCGGCAGCGTCTCGAGCTGCGGGAGGCAGCGGACCAGGGTGTCGATCATGACGTTGCCGACGCGGCGGATCTTCTCGGGGGCGACGCCTTCGCGGCGCAGGTGGGCGTCGGCGTCCTCCGACGGGGTGAAGAGGAGATCCGCGATCTGGTCGGTGACGAGGCGGTTGATCTCCTCGGGCATGCGCCGGTCGCCCGAGCGGAGCCCGGCCTCCACGTGGGCGACGCGGATGCCGATCTTCGCGCAGACGAGGGACGCGGCCATCGTGGAGTTGACGTCGCCGTAGACGACGACCCAGTCGGGGCGCCGCTCCAGCGCGACCTTCTCGAACTTGGAGAGGACGGCGGCCGTCTGTTCCGCGTGGGAGCCCGAGCCGACCTCGAGGTTGACGTCGGGCGCGGGCAGTCCGAGCTGGTCGAAGAAGACCTGCGACATGGCCGCGTCGTAGTGCTGCCCGGTGTGGACGACCGCCTGGGCGAGGCCGCGCGCCCGCAGGGCGAGGTGGACGGGGGCCAGCTTCATGAAGTTCGGCCGGGCGCCGACGACGTGGAGCAGGTTCATGGGGCGAAGTATAGCACGGCTAGATCCACTCGCGGTCCGCCAGTTCCCGTTTTGCGTACGCGTAGACGATCGGGGCGAGCACGAGGCCGGGCACGCCGAACGCGGCCTCGAAGCAGAGCATGGCCAGCAGGATCTCCCACGCGGCGGCCCGGATCTGGCCGCCCACGATGCGCGCGTTCAGGAGGTACTCCAGCTTGTGGATGACGACCAGGAAGACGAGCGACGAGATCGCGGCGGGCAGCGAGGTGCCCAGGGCGATGACGACGATCGCGGTGTTGGAGAGCAGATTGCCCACGACGGGGAGCAGGCCAACGACGAAGGTGATGACCACGAGGGTCTTGCGCAGCGGCAGCTCGACGCCGAAGAGGGGGAGCGCGATGAGGAGGAAGAGGGCGGTGAAGAGGGCGTTGAGGCCCGAGATCTTGAGCTGGGCGAAGACGATCTTCTCGAAGGCGTCCTGGAGGCGCCGGAGGCGTCCGGCGAGCGCGAGCGCGAGGGGCCGTTCCGGGACGCGGTGCTCGAAGGTCGCGAGGGCGCCGACCACGACGCCGGCGAGGCCGTGCATCAGCAGGCGCCCGGCCTCGCCGCCGGCCTGCTGCAGCTCGCGGGCGTGGCCGCGCAGCGCGGCGGCGATCTGGGCCTTGAGCTCGTCCGTCGCGGGGATCCAGCGGGAGAGCCCGAGGCGGTCGCGGGCGCTTTCGATGATGGCGGCCATGCGGTCGAGCAGGTGGGGCAGGTCGCCCAGCTTGCCCTTGAGGAAGGCGATGAGGAGGAGGACGGTCGCGCCGGCGGCCGCGATCACCACCAGGGCGATCAGGACGACGACCATGAGCTTCGCCTGGTTGTGGGAGAGGAAGCGCACCGAGAGGCGCCGGGCGCTGGCGTGGACGACGGAGTAGACGAAGAGGCCGGCCAGGAGGGCGGGGACGAGGTGGTACTCGAGGATGAAGAGCAGGGCGGCGGCCATGAGGACCCAGGCGGTTTTCTCGGCCGCGTTCGCCGGGGCCGGGGCGGCTCCGCTGTCCATGCGTCGGGCCTCCGGGCAAAAAAAAAGAGAGGGCCCTCGCGGGCCCTCTCTTGAGGATATCCGGTTCTTACGCCGAACGCTTCCGGCGGATGAGGCGCAGGGCCGCGAGCAGCGCGACGGCCTCAAGGCCCGTCAGGCCGCAGGAGCCCTTGCTCCGCGTGGTCGTCACGATCGTGGGGGGAGGGGGGCCCGAGGGGCCGCCGCCGCCGCCGCCACCACCGCCGCCGCCACCGCCGCCCGACAGGAAGGTATTCACCTGGAACGAGGTATTGCCCAGCGTGCCGAACTGCTGCCAGGGCGAGAAGCGGCCGAACTGGTCGATCGTCCGGCCCTGCCAATGGTAGTTCCCGTTCGGCAGGCCGCTGACCGCAACGGTGGCCGTGGTGTTGGGCCCCGTGGGAAGCGTGGTCGCGCTGGGGGTCGGCAGGCCGGTGAAGACCGACCCGGCCGGAACCACCTCCACCTGCAGCCTCAGGGACGTCCCGAGCGGGTTCAGGAGGGGCTCCGTGAAGACATTCGAGCGGAAGAGCACGGTCGTGTTCGGCGTGGCCCCGCCCACGGCGATCGGCGTCAGGCCGACGGAGTCGACCTGCTGCAGGTCGAGATTGAAGATGACTCCCGTCATGATGCCGGGCCCGTTCGGCGAGAATTGTTTCATGAAGATGTCGAACGTGGCGGCATTGCCGTCCATCCAGACAATCGTCGGGGAACCGAACTTGTCCAGCTTGAGCGTCGGCTTGAGCGAAAAGTTGGACGTCTGGCTGATGCCGCCGCTCTGGGAGATCGTGTCGGCGCCGATGAGGGGGAAGGCGGAGCCTTGCACGCCGATCTGCTCCCACTGAGTGGAGAGACCGATTCGGAACTGCCGGGCATAGATGTCGAAATTGCCGCCCGTATCATCGACCCACGCAACGCTGACCGTGTTCCCATTGACATCGCAGCTGGGGGTCGTGGAGGCTCCCTGAGTCTGGCTGACTCCACCGCCCGTGCCGACGCCGGGGGCCGGAAGCGCTCCGCTGGTCGCCGAGCCGGCGAGTTCGATCCAGCCCGCGCCGATGTTCCGTCGGAGGAAGATCTCGGAATTCGTCCCGGTGGGGCCTGCGGGGATATTCTCCTGCCACGCCACGGTGAGATTGGTGCCGTCAACGGCAAGGGAGGGATACTGAGCCGAGTTGTTGGGGGAGTTGCTGATCCCGGTCGCCAGGCCGGACCCGTTCACCTGGACCCAGCCGACGGCCTCGATGTTTCCCGTGTTCGGGTTGAAGGTCGTATTGACGGTGCTGTTGAGGATGAAGATGCTCGAGAGATTGAACCCGAAATTAAAGGTCGGGTCGGCCAGGCTCTCCAAGCGCCAGAGCACGATATTATCCTTGCCGCTGGCGGTGTCCTGCCAGGCGATGACCGGCCGGCCCAGGTTGTCGGGAGGAGCCGCCAGCTGGTTCTCGATTCCCGCCGAGGGATTGGTACCGGCGCCGACCGGAAACGCCGGGGGATCGATGCGGACCCAGCCCGACAAAACACCGGCATCGTCACCGCCGTAGAAATACTCCGCAACGATCTGGCTGGCCTCCTCCCAGACGAGGAGAGGGGTGTACTCCAGAAATCCGAGAATCTTGATGTTGTTGATGTAGTTGTTGATGACCAGGACTTGGGGATTCGTGGCGGGTCCGATGAACGTCGTGCTCCGACCGCCCTTGGTCGCGGACTCACCCAA